>CERI01014503.1_pt1 | contig 27407 bp, 24 predicted proteins | sample 350261 | NCBI WGS metagenome assembly CERI01 (sample SAMEA2620979, study PRJEB7988) | marine metagenome | isolation source: saline water (ENVO:00002010), including
TCGATTAAAATTAATCGCACGTCTGTCTGTCTTCCAAGGGTTTTCGCTGCTTGGTACAGAAAACTTTTTTCGCCCCGCCCCTTCTTTTTCTGTATACCATTGATATCCCGGCTTTCCATCAAATAAAAACGTTTGGTAAATGAACCGGTCATAGGGCTCCTTTCCCGTGTCTTTAAACATGCCTGCGTACTCAAACTCAATCTCACGGATATTATCGAGGTTCATCGCATTCCATTCATCCCAATCACTCGGATCCAACTTGTCTCTCGCCGCTTCTGCTGTCAATTCTTTTTCTTTCCGATTAAAATACATATGCCCATTATCTTTCAGATGTTGATACTTAAAAATATTCTCTATGGGGGAATTCAGCATTTCCCATGATACCGATGTAATGGCCTGTTTTTCAGATGCGTTATACGACGAGCCAAGCCCTTGAATGGTTTCCTGGTTCTGTTGAAATGTTTGGCGCGATTGAATATACCCATGGTGTACAGCGGCCATATACCGAAGGGTCTTAAATGCATATTCGTCCGATAAATCGTCATTATTTAAACGGCTCATAAATTCGTCATAAGATAGGGGGGGGACTACGTCTAAATTCCTGTCGTCAATCCCTAAAATAAGCGATAGTGGTACAGAGCTTATCCGATTGGCTTTTAAGTCAGCCTCAATGCTTTGAATTGATCGCTGATACGGCTGTCTATGGTACCCATGATCCATACCCGAATCAACCCACAACGTTTCGTAAAGCGTTTGCATCACGGATTTTTGACTGTTGCCAAAGAGGCTATCCAAACTAGGCCTTTCCGCTAATTTATTGTTGTTTTTTTGAGAAACCAAATAATCTCGAATGATCGTGTCTTGCGTGTCTTGAATCACCGTGTTTTTATCTCTGTTTTTAAGTGAATTAAAAAACGAAAAGTACCGATCTTCGTCAAAGAGCCGAGTGCCCATATTATGAAGCAACACATTCTTTTCCCATTGTTTTTTTTCATCAGTTTGAAATCTTTGAAACGCTTTTTTTTCCTCAACAAGCTCTAATTTTGCCTCTAAACTACCGGGCAATTTGGGTTCAATCATTTCATAAAAAAACTCACCCATATTGCTTTGTTCCCGCGCGGCGCGTAAACCAAAGTTGCTTTCATCAATATTAATTTTATAAATCGAACTACTCACTATGTATATGTAATCGTTGTTTGATTTTCAAATCTTGCACGATTCGTTTTACTCAGGCAAGTAAGCGGCTATTTCTCCTAAAAAGTAAATGGATCCCGTTACCACAACCAGCGGTCCCGTGAATAAATTTGGGTCTTTAACTGTATGGTGGGTTACAGTATCCGGAACCGTTGCGTTGGGCCCAACGCTGACCCCTGGTTGAAAGTCAACCAGACGAACCGGGGCTTCAATTAAATCAAGCATATCTCGGTATGCTTTTCTGTTTAAAACTCCCATAACAAATACACATCGATCGGGGTATTCGTCTGGATAATCTTGGCGGATTTGCGCTACTAATTCTCGAATACTTTCCACATTATGAGCGGCGTCCACAACCATTGTTTTGTTTTTGGGTTGTTTGAGCTTAATGGTCGTGTATCGGCCCCACAGTGTTGTTTTTTTAAAGGCCTGAATACTCTCATTTATATTGATATTGGGAAAAATCAAACTGAGCATTGCCAAGGAAAGCCCTGCATTTTCTCGCTGAACATTCGCATTAAGCACAAACCCATTCAGAGAGTCCAAGGGGTCAGCAATTTGATATGGGGCTTGATTATCCGACGCAACTAAAGACAGTACTGATTCACAAATCGAGTCTTGCTTCACACTCACAATGGGAATTCTTGGCTTAATAATCCCCGCTTTTTCGGCGGCAATATCAACCAGTGTATTGCCTAAAACATCCATGTGATCCCAACCAATTCGGGTGATGCCACAGACTACCGGCATAATCACATTGGTCGCGTCCAGTCGGCCACCAAGACCCGTCTCAACCACAATAAAATCCGGTTGTTTTTCTTGAAAATATAAAAACGAAACCAGCGTTAGCACTTCAAATTCAGTGGGTTCGTTAGTTGGCAAGTCTGTGGTGGATCGTGCCGTTTGATGCAGTGTTAACTTTTCAAAAACGGCATGATATGCCCGCCAAAAATCATTAGTTTTAATCGGGGTTTTGTTAATTTGAATGCGCTCCGCATAACTACGAATATGTGGGGACATAAAAGCACCGACAGTATACCCCATAGCCATTAGGCCAGACACCAAAAACGACACGGTTGAACCTTTGCCATGAGTGCCGGCGACATGCAAGCACGGGGGTAGATTCTGGTGAGGATTGCCCAATTGGTTCAAATGCGTATAAAAAGCGTCCAACGTATAGCGAACCCCCTGAGTTTGTGCTCGCCTTGAAAGATCGTGGGTTAACTGTGTAATAAATTCAGACATTATGGGATAGCGCTTTCATTTGTACCATTAATTGATCGTAATCGCACTGAAGTGCCTCTTTTTTTATTCGAATATCCTCAACTACACGCTCCGGAGCTTTATTTAAAAACCCGGGGTTATTTAATTTTTTATTGACTTGATCCAAGCTCTGCTTGGTGTGGTTGGCCTGCTGCTCCAGCCGTTTCTGGTGACCCGTAATATCAGTAGCCTCTGTAATTGGAATCCCAAGTGTATACCCGGAGACTACCGCTGGAATATGGGGCCCTGAACACCCCCCGCTGTGAAGTGCCGATACCCCCGCTAATTCTTGAAAAAACAGAGAATACTTGGTTAACATTTCACCCCCCTCTCCGGATACATACAAAGGGCATTGAGTTTTATTTTTTAATTGCAGTTGTTTACGCAACGATCGAACAGTCCGGATAATCGATACCACGCTATCTATAGTATTATTTAGTTCAGAATTAATAGCCGATTGATCGAGCATTGGCCACTGAGCCACAATCACTTTGTCTGACAGCTGCGCGCCATGCGCTTGAAGCTCTGCCCATAGCCGTTCTGTAATAAAGGGCATAAAGGGATGCAGGACAATAAACAACTGACTAAGCACCCACCCCAATACTGGCGCCGCATCGTCTGCTCGAGACTTCGTCATCTCAATATACCAGTCACACACATTATTCCACGTAAATTGCCACAACGTTTCTGTGACTAAAGCAACGTTATTTTGTTCCATACCTTGATTAACGGCATCCAGGGTAGTGTACCATTGGCTAATAATCCACCGATCTTCATCCCTATGTACCAAGGGTTGCTTGTTGGTTACTTGATTCACCGGCTGTTGTAAAAGATACCGGGTGGCATTCCATAGTTTGTTGGCAAAATTCCGACAAGCCTCTACTTTTTCAACAGAAAAACGAATATCTTGCCCCCCCACTGTTGCGTGACTTGCTAGACAAAATCGTAAGGCATCCGCCCCATACGTGTCCATAATTTCAATGGGATCAATCACATTTCCTAATGATTTACTCATTTTCTTACCCGTTATATCGCGAACCAAGCCATGAACAATAACCGTACTGAACGGCGGTGTTTTACACTGGTGAATTCCCATAGTCATCATACGAGATACCCAAAAAGTAATAATATCATACCCAGTCACCAGGGCTTGTGTCGGATAAAATTGATCAAAATCCGTTGTTTTTTCTGGCCACCCCATTGTTGAAAATGGCCATATCGCTGAGCTAAACCATGTATCCAAGACATCTGGGTCTTGAATAAGCCGCGGATCCTCGGGGTCGTTCACACATACAATTGGGGTCTCTGGATCCTCGGGATCGTACCAAACTGGAATACGATGCCCCCACCAAATTTGACGGGAAATACACCAGTCGCGAATGGTATTCATCCAATTCATATATAAGGACTCCCACCGTTGGGGATGAAATTGGACATCCCCAGCATGAACCGCTTGAATCGCTGGCTGAACCAGCTCTTTCATCGCCACAAACCATTGCTTAGACAGGCGCGGCTCTACAACCGTATCGCATCGGTAACACCGTGCCTGTGGGACCGTGTGCTCTGTTGTTTGAACCAAACAATCCCCCAGATCATTAATAATTTTAGATCGGGCATCTTCGCGTGAAAGGCCGTGATACCTTAGCGGTATATCCCCGCTCAAACAGCCATTTTCGTCCATAATCACACGGGGTTCTAAGTTATGTCTTTGCCCAATCTCATAATCGGTATGATCGTGCGCCGGCGTTACTTTAACGGCCCCTGTCCCAAACTCAGGATCCACAGCATCATCCGCAACAATTGGAATGGTTCGGCCACACAACGGCACCTCAACATAAGAACCAATCCATTGTGCGTACCGATTATCCTTGGGATGAACCGCAATAGCTTGGTCGCCCAATAGCGTCTCTGGCCGTGTTGTTGCTACAACAATCGCATCTGTGCCCGATACTAGCGTATACCGTAAATGCCATAAGCTCCCGGCGTGATCGATATGATTAACTTCAATATCGGATATCGCTGATTGACATTGAATACACCAATGCGTAATCGACCAGCCCCGATAAATATGCCCTTGATTATACAGTTCAACAAAATGATGCCGAACAGCCTTGGCCAACGATTCATCGAGTGTAAACCGCTGACGCGACCAGTCTACTGAATCGCCCAATCGTCGAATTTGATTTTCAATATGGCTCCCATATTGCGCTTTCCAGTCCCAAATCCGTTGGACAAATGCCGCTCTGCCTAAAGCATGACGACTGGTATTGTCTTTGACACATTGCTTTTCAACAACAGCCTGTGTAGCAATACCCGCGTGATCGGTTCCTGGAATCCACAACACACGATGCCCGGTCAAACGTTTCCATCGAGCTAAAATATCTTGTATTGTATGGTTTAATGCATGCCCCATATGTAGTTTTCCTGTTACATTGGGCGGCGGAATAACCATAGAGAAAACCGGTCGTCCCTCTGGGAAAAAATCAGGAGAAAAATAACCGCCCGATTCCCATTGACAATAGATATCCGATTCAAACGATTTTGGGTCGTAAACTGTATCCATAATGGCTATAAACCAACACCACACGCCTCTAGTATTAGCGTTCGAACAGCCTCTGGCTTCGCCCGTCCTTGGCTAAGTTTCATTACTTGACCCATGAGAAAATTGGCCGATGCACCCTTTCCTTCTTGAATTTTTTTAACCACATCTGGATTTTCTTTCATTACTAATTGAACAAACTTAACCAATTCCGATTGATCGGAAATTTGATCACCGCCTTGTTTGGCCACAATATCTTGAACTGATTCCCCTGGCTCTACTTGCTCTAATACATCTTTCACCATGGTTTTTGAAAGCTTCCCTTCAGCGCATAAATCCAACAACCATACAATATCTTTCGGTAAAAACAAGGTAGCCTGTGCCTTGGTTTTTAATCGTGATTGAATTGGACCAATCAGCCAATTGGCGAGTTCAGGCACCGTCACTGTTTGTATAGACGGAAGACACGCTTCAAATAGCTGATACAACACACGGTCTTGAATCAGTGTGTAAATCGCATTATCTGATAATTTATACGCCTGTTTATATCGCGTTCGAACAGAGTCTGGAAGCTCGGGTAGTCTTTTCTGAATTGCGTTAATTGCGTCCGGGGTTACAACAAGCGGTTTTAAATCTGGATCCGGAAAATACCGATAATCATGCGCCTCTTCTTTACTACGCAAGGCTGTTGTTGTCCCGGTAGCATCATCATAATGCCGTGTTTGCTGAATTATCAATTCACCCGACAGAACAGCATCCACTTGGCGATGGAACTCATAGCGTATCGCCTGCTCAACAGACCGAAAAGAGTTTAAGTTTTTTGTTTCTGTTCGTGTACCAAACTGTGTTTCGCCCACTGGTCGCACCGATACATTGGCGTCGCATCGCAACGATCCTTTTTCTAAATCCCCATCACATACGCCAATAAACCGAACAATTTCATGTACTTTTTCCATATACAGTCGTGCGTGTTGAGGGGTACGAATATCGGGTTCTGATACAATCTCAATCAACGGAATACCGGCTCGATTTAAATCCACCAATGAGCCCGATGAGCCCGTTAAACCACTCGACCCCTGATGCACCAACTTACCCGCATCCTCTTCCATATGAATACGGGTAATATCAATACCTGTACCATCAGCCAGTACTACACGGCCGTTCAGGCATAGTGGTTGGTCATATTGAGAAATTTGATACCCCTTGGGTAAATCAGGGTAGAAGTAATGCTTTCGTGCAAACACGGATGTATGTTGAATTGTACACCCCAAGGCCAATCCCGCCATGATCGCATAATCAACCGCCTGCTGATTCAAAATAGGCAAGGCGCCCGGCAACCCCAAGCTCACGGCTCCAACATGTGTATTGGTCTGATCTGAAATCCCAGAAGCCGCTGAACAAAATAACTTAGACTTGGTATTGAGTTGAACATGAATCTCTAACCCCACAACCAACTCGTAGTCTTTATATCTACTCGGTGTTGTCATTATTGCAACCCCTCAATCGCATGCGCTACAGTTAGTGCCGCAGCTTCATCAAACCATTTTCCAGTCACTTGTACACCAATGGGTAGCCCCTGACTATCTGTACCAATGGGTACCGATACCGCCGGAACACCCGCTAGATTAGCCGGTATTGTTGCTATATCCGCCAAGTACATTTGCAAGGGATCTAAATTAGCCCCAATTTTAAATGCGGTTGTGGGCGTCGTTGGCGATACAATAACATCCACGGATTCAAATAAATCTATGTAGTGTTGGCACAACTGCCCACGCATGCGTTGTGCCTTGCCATAATAAGCGTCGTAATACCCGGAGCTCAGTACATAGTTGCCAAGCATGATGCGGCGCTTAACTTCATGCCCAAACCCATGCTCTCGCGTGGTTTTCATCATTGTTTGCATGGTATCCGCTGCTTGGTTTCGATACCCATACCGAACGCCATCAAATCGACTTAAGTTTGAAGCCGCTTCAGCCGGTGCTAAAATGTAATACATGGCAACAGCCTCATCAAAAAATTGCATATCCAATTCAATAATTTCAGCCCCTTCCTGCGATAACTGATCCAAAGTATTCCGTGTGGATTGAATAATATCTGGATGCACGACTGTATCAGATAGTAGTGCTTTTGGCACGCCTATACGGGTTCCTTTAAGCGCGTTTATTGATGTTTCGGTTTTTAAATTCATCACTGGCACTGACTGATTAACCGTTGTAGCGTCCGCCATATCATGGCCAGATATAATTGAAAATAAAGCCGCTGCATCCGATACATTATTTGTGATAGGACCCATTTGATCCAGTGATGAGGCAAACGCAACCAATCCGTATCGAGAGACACGTCCATACGTTGGCTTGAGCCCCACAACGCCACAAAAAGCAGCTGGTTGCCGGATAGACCCCCCCGTATCAGACCCCAATGCTGCGGGCACCAAGCCAGCAGCGACTGCAGCTGCTGACCCGCCCGATGACCCCCCAGGAACGCGTGTTGGATCCACTGGATTTTTTACTGGGCCATAGACCGATGTTTCATTGGAAGACCCCATCGCAAATTCGTCCATATTGGTTCGACCGATTGGAATAAACCCGGCATCCAATAGTTTTTGTACCGCCGTGGCTGTATACGGAGATTGATAACCGGATAAAATCCGAGATCCACAGGTCACCAATTCATGCTTAACACATATATTATCTTTTATCGCAATTGGAACGCCTGCAAAGGGTCGATCAGACTTTGTGCTATCGTAGTAATCCGCTAAATCTTTGGCTAATTGATCATACGTACCGACCATAGCGTTGTGGTTATCGGACTGAACGGACTTTAAAATCGAATCAACCGTGTCACGACACCCTTGATTTGAGTTTAAATACGTATAAAGCGTCTTCATGACATTGCGGTATTGATTTTAGGAACGGGGAATCCATCAGCCGTTCGATGAAAACCTGGCGGTAAGTTATCCACAATATTTACCGCATGGTCCACCCGTGTATGTGTCTGATTATCAATGGGCCAGGCCAATGAGCTATTTGCGTGATTGTGTTTATTTAATACGGTCATGTATGCGACCACTTGGGTTAACTGCTGAGCATATTGCTGTTCGTCATCTGAGGACACAGAAAGCGCCGAAAGCTCGGCTAACTTTCGAATCGCTTCAGGCGCTATCACTTTTTAGATGCCCGCATTTTTTTTCCGTATTTTTTATGCTTATGCTTGTTCATTTTCTTTTTTCTTTTTTTAATAACGCTGCCCATAGTCACCTCACCTTTAGTTCTTTATTGACTGTCAAAATAGGTTTTAATTATTGCACAGCTTTTGTTGATTATGCAACTCTTGATACTGTTGTTTTGACTGACAAATTGTGCATAATTTAGTGTATGAATATCGTGCCATGCAATGTGAACAGAGTTGTTGCCCACTAGCTCTACGCGCATTATCGGACGATTGGATGGATGCTTCTAATGTAGTTGCTTTAACCACCAGGGGTTTATGCTTTCGTTTTTTGGGTCGTGTTAGGAGTGTGCATTGTACCGTTTGAATGGGAATATCGGGAAACCATTTGCCAAACCGTGCAATTAGCGCGGGAGTCATCAATACTATTTCTTGCTTCCATGTGGCTGTATAGACCCCAATGGTTACGGTTTGATCGTGAACAGAGACAATGGATGTGTTCCGAACCAATACAGTTGACACTGTTTTCCACTGGTGTCTAAATCGGTGTAGAATCATCGTGTTTTTCATCGCTTTTTTTATTTTTTTTTGCTTTAAAAGAATAGTAGATAGCGATTGCATAGTGCTCAGTATACCCGATTGTTTTAGATTTATAAATGCCGGTGAATGCACCCATCTTGAATGTAAAGCTGATCCAAATCTGGAAGCTGAGCCTTGGAATCGGCGTGTTCTGTTGTGGTATATATACAATAAAACTCATCCCATAGATAGCGCATAATAGCCGATTTATTGGCTGAGTCTAGTTCAATAAATGGATCATCCAGTAACACCATGTGTGTTTGGCCATCGGGCTTTGTGTATTGAATGCATAAGCTCACCATTAGTAATGCTAGAATCCGATTAATGCCCCGAGAGTAATACTGGCTAACCAGCTGGTCATTGCTATAAATCCCCCAGTCGTCCATGTGAGGGCCCACGCGATAGGCATCCGTAGGACTGGATTGTGTATATAAGTCGGGCACCGTTGGCCTATACTGTATCCGAGTTTTACTGCCTGATAGTTGTATAAACCGGCCAACCAACGGCTGTAAACGGCTGTCGAGTTGTGCCAATACGGTTTGGCGTTTATTGGTAATTTGTGTACCCAATTCTTGCCATTTTTGATGGTATACGTCGGGCCATTCTCGGCCATATCGCGCTGATTCTAGTTTTTGTTGAATCACCCGATCGTAGTGCCGATACACGAGCCGCATACCCGGGTCCAGCTTCTGCACGCACACATCCAGTTGGTGGCGACGAAATGATGGGCTATCGTACAGCAATCGTATTGTATCGGCAGAAATATAATCCACACCCAGTTGGGTATGTGCTTCCGCATGCGTGGTTAATAAGTCCTGATTTTGAAACACCCATTGTTTGCGGGGCTCTAGTTTAATATACCGTTGATATAAGTGTGAATCATTTTGAAACTCGCCCCCTATCACTGACGATTTAGCACGATGCGTAATAACAGTCTCGCGCGTTGTTTTACGTAAAAATGATTTAAAATTAGCTAAGTAATAAATCGATTCCAATACACTTGTTTTCCCCTGATTATTATCCCCTACAATGTAAGCGCCACGGGAAGACTCGAAATTTAAAACACCCGTTGATAGGTTTCTAAACGCCTGAACAAATAACCGACGAAGCACTCGTATTACGAGGGAACCGGCTCCTGAACTGCACTGGATGCTACCCGAACTGGCATCACAATGTATGTAAAGGATTCATCCGATGCTGGCGTCATTAAACAGGGGGTTTCTGCGCTATTAAACGCTATAATTACATCATCAGATTCAATGGCACGAAGTCCGTCTAGGACCATTCGAATATTAAATGATAGGGTTAATGGTGTTTGAGCGTACTCAACGCTCGTAGCTTGAACCATTTCTTCAAATTTACCTAAAGCATTCGCTTTTGCCGTTAAATGGATGCCCTCGGCGTGAAACCGGAACGACACCACATCATTGGCTTCCGCAGATATAATACTGGCTCGCTCACACGATCCTTGAAGTTTTCGCTTTGAAACTTGAAATGAGTATTCAAATGTTGTGGGCTTGATTTTATTATAATCGGGAAACATTCCTTGCATAACCCGTGTAACCAACACGGTATTTTTAAAGACAAACTGTGCTTGGTGCTCTGTAATCGTAATAGCCACCGTGTCGGATTTGTCGTGTTTTGCAATCAGCTTTATAAACTCTTGCATCGATCTTGCGGGCAATATGGTGTAGAAATCTGGCGTGTCTGCCACCACTTGCTTAAGTGCCAATCGAAACCCATCCGCCCCCACGGCCATAAGTTGACCGGTTTCATGCTTAAATAACACGCCACTGAGAATATCTTGAGTTTCATCTGAACTGGCAGCAAAGAGCGCCTGAGATAAACTGTCTTTAGCCAGAGAGTACGCTAGATTAAATTGAGTCCCATTATCCATACTTGGAAATACGGGGTAATTGTCACAGGATTGGCCGCGTAAATCAAAGCTGAACCGATCCGACTTAAGTGTTAACATATGGTTGCTATCACACTTAAAGAAAAGCGTTTCATTGTCAAAATGCCGCACAACATCGTGTAGTGTTTTAGCCCGAATTAGTACCCGGCCACATACCGTACAATCGTCAATTGGAATACTTGATTCAATCCCAAGCGTTAAATTGTATCCGCGCAATGTTAGTTTATTTTCGTACAGTTCAATATAAAAGTTATTTAATGCATCGATTGTGTTTTGATTGGATATCGCTCTTCCAACCTGCGTTATCGCTTGGAAAAACAATTCACTGTTGCATGAGAATTCCATGTCTTTAATTATACACTATCCCCACCCCGTATAGAAGTATTTAGTTCCTATATATATTACTATCATCATAGTAAGGACTGTGAAAACGGTGGGTAACTCATAGAAAGAATGAAAGCACAATGAGTTTCAATCAAGCAGTTGTATTAATGAATTGGGGATAATGCGGTTGAGTCTTGGCAAAGCTCAACAACTCTTAACCGGTTATGCACCGGTTATATATGCTGATTCAACAGGTCTAAAAAGTCCGATTCTGGCTTATAACCAATAATTCGATCCAGCTCAATCCCTTGTTTAAATAAAATACAGCACGGAATACTCGTGAGCCCAATTTTGGCGGCCAAATCAGTGGCTTCATCAATATTTAGCTTACCCACAGATAGGCGGCCTTGAAGCGTTTTAGACAACGACTCAATCGTCGGAGCCAGTGCTTTACACGGCCCACACCAATCTGCCCAAAAATCAATTAAAACGGGGGTTTCCGACTGTATAACAGAATCAAACGTATCAGCAGTTACGGTAATAACACTCATTAGAGTGATAACCGGTACATAGCTGACACTGTGGTTTCTTTTAATAAATCACGAATGAAAATTTTTGGGTCTTTAATAAACACTTGGTCCAATAAACAGTTTTCCTCATAATATTTATTAATTAGACCATTCACAATTTGCTCAATGATTTTTTCAGGTTTTCCGTTTTCAATGGCTTGATTCTTTAATAAATCACGCTCGGTGTCTAGAATAGATTGGGGGACATCGTCCCGGTTAATGTAACTAGGGTTAGCGGCTGCGATCTGCATAGCAATGTCTTTTCCTAAAGCAGTTTCAATGGTCTGATCAAACCCAACTAAAACCCCAATAGTGCCATTCATGTGGGTGTAACCACTAACAAAACGGCCTGAAACATGGTGCAAACTATCAATTTGAATATTTTCACCAGTTTTAGCAACCATATCGGTAATGGCAATCGGCAGCGGTGTCTCATTGACCATCAAATCATCCACATGGGCACTGTTTTTCGCCAATGCAGCTTGAACAATAGCAGCCCCGAACGATTGAAACGTCTCATTTTGAGAGACAAAATCAGTTTCACAGTTAACTTTTACAATACACCCGGCGGATTGGTCGTCGTTAAGCGCAATAAAAACACCACCGGCTGTGGCATCGCGCCCTGATTTTTTAACAGCTTTAGCGAGCCCTTTTTCACGCAAGTAGATGCATGCATCATCCAGTGTATTAGAAACATTTAATGCTTCTTTACAATCCATAATACCAACACCAGTCTTCTGACGAAGCTCTTGAATTAAGGCCATTGTGACATTCATGGTTGTCTCCTTTTATTTAATATTAACGACTTCAGCTTCTTGTTTTGTCTGAGTTTCAACACCGCTGTATTGTTGAAGTTGGCCTTCTCGAATACCGTTTGCTAGGGTATTTAGAATTAATTTAATTGATTTAACCGCATCGTCGTTGGCGGGAATAGGGTATGTTACTAATTTTGGATTCGCATTAGTGTCTACAATACCAATCACTGGGATTCCCAATTTAACCGCTTCTTTTACAGCTAATTCTTCTGCAACAACATCCACAACAACAATGGCATCCGGCAATCCACGCATATGTTTAATACCGGATAAGTAACCTTGCAGCTTCTCTAATTTACGAGTTTTTTGGGCCTTTTCTTTATTGGGCAATGAATCTAAAATTCCATCTTCTTGCATTTGCTCAAGCTTTATCAGTGTGGAAATACTACTTTGTAATGTTTCATTATTAGTAAGTACACCCCCCAACCATCGTTTATTGATGTAAGGCATTCCGCATAATAATGCAGATTGTTCGATTGGATCTTGGGCTTGTTTTTTTGTACCAACAAATAAAACAGTTCCATTCTTAGCCGATAATGCTTCACAAAACCGGTAAGCCTTTCGAATAAGTTTGATGGTTTTTTGGAGATCAATGACATGAATATCATTGCGCGCCGTAAAAATATACGGCTTCATTCGAGGATCCCAACGGTTGGTTTGATGACCAAAATGAGCACCCGTTTCTAATAGTTGTCTTAAATCAATAATCTTTGCTTTTTTCTTTTCGTTTTCCATAAAATTAATACCCTTTTAATTACTGTTGGTAGTTTTAACCAGATTCTGCTACTTTACCATTTTTTTTTGAGACTTTCAATAGATGCTGAACGGCATCTTGAATTGTAGTGGCTTCAAGAATAGTGAGCGTGGTGTTTTTGGTCGAGTTGGGCTGATGGGGAGCGATACAATATTGAAAACCTAAACCACTTAATTCTTGTATATATTTATTCAATTGCTTAACGGGTCGAATATGGCCGGTTAGGTCAACTTCACCGACAACGCCGAGTAGGTGTGATAGCGGTAGGGTGTAAAAAGCCGATAAAATTGATAATAATATACCCAAATCAGCCGCGGGTTGGCTGAGTTTGTATCCACCAATAACAGTAACAAAAATGTCTTTATTAGACAGCTTAATGGATAGGTTTTTTTCTAAAGTGGCAATAAGAATATTAATCCGATTTTGATCAACACCCACAAATGTTCGCTTGGCCATTCCGTACCCTGACGAGACAACTAATGCTTGAATTTCAATTAAAAATACACGACTACCCTCTTGAATCGGAACAATCATAGACCCGGACTGATTGGGTTTTAACGGGCGATCTAAAAATGACTTTTCAGGGTGACGGTTAGCCACGAGACCATTTTTCTCCATTGTAAATAGACCAATTTCTTCTGTAGACCCGTACCGATTTTTAAAGCAACGTAGGATTCGTTGGGACTGGTAGCGGTCCCCCTCAAAAAATAAAATAATATCAACTAAGTGCTCTAAAACCTTAGGTCCAGCAAGCCCTCCCTCTTTAGTAATATGGCCCACAATAATGCTGTGACAACCCATGGTTTTTGTGACAGATACTAAGCGATTGGCACAATGATGTACCTGAGATACACTGCCAGGAACTCCCGGTAACCCTGTATCTTTAACTACTTGAATTGAATCTAAGATAACGATACTAGGCCGTTGTTTCTGAATTTGATCGACAATATTACTCATCGATTGCGTGGTATAAACGGTTAGTGCTTTAGACAGGCAGTTTAGGCGATTGGCCCGAAGGGCTAGTTGAGTCGTGGATTCCTCAGCAGACACATATAAAACAGACAGCTGACTATCGGTAACAATTTTGGCCAATTGCATCGCCAGTGTTGACTTGCCAATACCCGGCTCACCACCCAATAATGTTGTGGCTCCCATAACCAACCCATTTCCCAGTACACGATCCAACTCCGGCAGTGTTTTTGTGTATAAAACGGGAGAATTAATATCAATATCAGTAATTGGTGTTGGCGGCGGCGAGGCGTCTAATGCAACCGGCCCTTTCGCCACTGTTTCATAAATACTATTCCATTCTAAACATTGATTGCACTGACCTTGCCATCGGGTATAAGGCTCTTGACAGCTTTGGCATACAAAGACGGGGGATTTCAATGCTGCTTTGAATGAGCAATGCGTGGAACAAGCGATGTTTTTTTAACCTGCTTTTTTCGAATAGAAAAGACCACCTTGGTGGCTTCTTTGTTTAAACTTGCTGTTGCAGATATATTGTCTTTAACCCCGCGATCAAGCATTGTGTCGACTAAGACATCTTCAAAATTTGTTTGCAAGGATCGACGCAATGGCCGGGCACCTTGTTTTTTATTAAACCCTTTGCTAACTAAAAAGGATTTAACCGCGTCATCAAATCGAAGGGTGATGTTTTTAGACTGCAGGCGTGTTTGAATATCGTGAAGCATAATATCAATGATTTTTAACAAATCATCTCGCTCAAGTCGGCCAAAAATAATGGTGTCATCAATTCGATTTAACAATTCGGGCTTAAAGGCGTTTAACAATTCTTCCCCAATTTTCTTTTCAATATTTTGTTTATCTTGATCCGCCACACCGGTCTCTTTTTGAAACCCAAAGGTACTGCTGCTTTCTATAAATTGGCTGCCAATATTTGATGTCAAGATAATAATTGTATTTTTGAAATTAACAACACGGCCGCTTGAATCCGTCAAACGCCCATCTTCTAAAATTTGCAATAAAATATTCATTACATCAGGCGATGCCTTTTCAACCTCATCAAATAACACAACAGAATAGGGTTTTCGTCGAATAGGCTCAGTTAACTCACCCCCTTCGTTAAACCCCACATAACCGGGAGGCGCTCCGATAAGCCGAGATACCGCATGCTTTTCCATAAACTCAGACATATCAATTCGAATGAGCGCATTGACAGACCCAAATAAGAACACAGCGAGTTGATTGGCTAACTCTGATTTACCAACGCCTGTGGGTCCCAAAAATAAAAAAGAACCAATGGGCCGCCGCGGGTCTTTAAGCCCTAGTTTTGAGCGTTTAACAGCCCGAGAAATTGAATCAACGGCCGAGTCCTGGCCAATAATAGACTGCTTAAGCGTTTGGTTAATATTTTTAATACGCTCAGTTTCTTTTTCTGTTAATTGTTTAATATCAATACCGGTCCAGGTGGACAATACTTCATTAATGACGGGGGTGTCTACAATTCGATTTACAACACAATACTGTTGATACTGCTCCGGGCTTGTGGGGGTGCTCACTGGTGCACAGCTCGAATCCGAATCACCGCTTTTAGATAGTTCTTGTATTTCTTTTGGGAGTTTCGAAAAGGCAATCATCATTTTAGCGGCAGATTCGTCCATTAAATCAACCGCCTTATCCGGTAGATTTCGGTCGGTAATATATCGAACAGACAATTCGACACATTTTTCAATAGCATCATCGGTAAATCGAACATCGTGAAATGATTCGTATCGGCTTTTAATTCCTTTTAAAATTTGAACAGCAGTCGCTTCTGTCGGCTCTTCGACTAAAATAGACTGGAATCGACGTTCTAGTGCACCGTCTTGTTCAATGTGTTTCCGGTACTCTTCTAATGTTGTGGCGCCAATACATTGCAGCTCACCGCGAGCTAAAGCGGGTTTAAGTAGGTTGGCAGCGTCTAAACTTCCTTCGGATCCACCGGTTCCAATAATGGTGTGCAACTCATCAATAAATAACACAACAGTTTTGGCTTTTTGGGTTTCCTCCATGATTTTTTTAACCCGCTCTTCAAACTCACCCCGATACTTTGTCCCCGCGACTAAGAGTCCTAAATCTAGGGATATAATGCGTTTGTTTTTTAATTTTTCAGGGGCGAAATCGGTAAGTAACCGTTGAGCAAGCCCTTCAACAACAGCTGTTTTACCAACCCCCGGCTCACCCGTTAAAACTGGGTTATTTTTATTTCTCCGGCATAAAATTTGAATCATGCGATTGACTTCATTATCCCGACCAATAATCGGGTCTAATTTATCCCCTTTTGCCAAGGCTGTTAAATCGCGGCCAAATAAATCAAGTGTAGGTGTTGGGTGGGTGATTTGACGGGTCTCTGAGGCGTCTCCATCGGATTCAAGGTCATTAAATAATGTTTTTCGAAAAGCATCAGCCGTAATCCCCAGTTCTTCCAATAACTTTGAGGCGATACTATTGGGGTCTCGAAAAATCGACAAGAACAGATGTTCAATGTTGACATAATTATGGCCCAGGCGTCGCGACTCGTCCCATGCAGAAGTGAGCATTTGCTTAGCTTGTTGGGTGAACGGAATGTTGGATTGTTCAATAGAAGAACCACTAAACTCTAACTTGTCTTCAATTGCTAATTTGATAGTTGCCGCATTAAAGCCCATTTCTTTAAGTGTTTTAGTAACGGTGTTATCGCCTTCACTCAGTATTCCAAGTAAAATATGTTCGGTTCCAACGTAATTATGGTTAAACTTTTTAGCTTCTTCTTGGGCTAACATAATGGCTTGAATCGCTTTTTCTGTAAATCGTGAAAACATAGTTGCTAATCCTTAAAATTTTTTACAATTGACAATCCTAGATCAAATACAAAAAATTAGTATACCACAGTCTGAATTAGGGCAACGATAATACGCGCAGATTGTCGCCGTCGTCACCTAATATAAAGGAAAAACCAAAGCGGCTATAGAGCATGTGATGCACAGAGCTTTTGAGTTGAGCAGGCACTGTCTGCTGGGTTTGTGTGTTTGTTTGTACATGAACGCTCCGAATATGGGTATTGGCATCACGTCTACAGACAAATTCAAAAGTGTCCGGTGTTCCAATAAGCTGGTGACCACGAACAGGGGTGTCAATTAAAATAAACCCGCTGGTCTCTCGGGATCGGGTATCAATAATCCATAGGTAATGCATACCGGTGTCGTCATTAAATAATACCCCATAGTGATGCTGCGAGAGCGCGGCGGGCCATACGGATTGAATTTGACTCACTGTTTGGGTTAGTTGGGTTGGCATTGCGCCGGTTTTTGTATCCAACAGGGTGACGTAAATACTATTTTCCTTGTAATGCGTTGCCCACACAGTGCCATCGCGCGAAATGGGGCTAATGGCGGGGGCAATGGGCCACTGATTTAGTCGTGATTGAGAATCAATGTCTACATGATGAATGGCCTGGTTTTCAGGTATTAGTACAAGGGAGCCACTCGCTACTGTAGGGGGAAACGTGCTTTTGTTTGGATAGCGCCACTGAATACCCCCTGTTTGAGTGTCAATAGCCACTAATTCTGTGAGTAGTTGAATAAGCAGCTGATTGTTGTGAACGACAAGATCCTCACTAGCCAGGCTCTCGTTGAGCGGGGTGTGGATCACAATTTGCTGAGACTCTGGGTCAAGGCCAATCAGTACATTGGGAGTAGCCCCCGTGACAAAAAATACTAGATTTTTATCCGCAGCCAGTTGGCTAGCAATGCCACCGGGAATAGCCATAGCCCAGGTTTTAGACCCTGTTTTAACATCCCCGACAACCAACTGATTGTTCTGAGCAAATGCATACCAAGAGCCGCCGACAATTGGTGCTAAAGTCAGCCCCTCTAGGGGGTGTGTCACAGCCCAGTTGGGGGTTGAGGTGGTGCGGGGGCTAGTGTGAATCGGGAAATGGCGAGAATGTGTCGATGTTTTTCCACGAGTTGGCCATAAGTAGGGGGTTTTATCGCGAATCACGGTTTTAGGATCGGGGCCAATCCAAAAATGTTTTAAAAAAAACTGAATATCAGGCTTTAGTTTTTTCCAATACTGCTGGGGAGTATAGATAGATACAATATAGCCAGTTGTGTCTTTGACAAAATAATAATTAATTACAAAATCACGCACGGGCTCCAGGGATTGACTTAAGCTTGTTTTTCCATAAATAGATTTAAATGAATCCGTGGCGTTGGCGCGCTGGTTATCAAAAAGAGTTCCTAGCTCAGTGCCAATACTAATCCACCCATCATACTGCCCAATCATATGCATTTCCTGGAGGCGGTTAATTGTAATTCCTTTAGGGAAAACACGCGCGGTAATTGAGAGTGTGACCGGCAAGTCAGTGTGAACAATAACAGCAGACCGATGGTTGCCAGTTGCAGACTGCCACCCGTCAGGTATGGCGTAATGCGTGTCGTTAGGGCCACGATACTCAGTACCGCCCCAGCAGTTAGTTTCGCAAATAAAAATAGATAGGACAGCGACCAGGAGCCCAAAAATAATCGATCGGATCATCGCAATAACGGGGATAAAAAATGACCGGTATGGGAGTCGGTTAGTGTTGCGATGTGCTCCGGGGTTCCAAACCCGACAATCGTGCCCCCATTGTTTCCACCATCGGGGCCTAAGTCAATAATGTAATCCGCTGTTTTAATGACATCTAGGTTATGCTCAATTACAATAACGGTGTTTCCCATATCAACCAGGCGCTGTAAAACAGAAAGTAAATTTTGAATATCTTTAAAATGCAGACCGGTTGTCGGCTCGTCTAATAAATACACTGTACGACCAGTTTGAGGTCGCGACAACTCTTTAGCTAGCTTAATGCGCTGCGCCTCGCCCCCGCTCAGTGTTGTGGCGCTCTGGCCAAGTTGAATATACCCCAAGCCCACGTCTTGCAAAGTGCTTAGTTTTTGGTGAATAGCCGGAATATCTTTTAGGCAAGATTCCATGGCCTGATTAACGGTCATAGTTAAAAAATCAGAAATCGTGTTTCCGTCAAAGGTAACCAGTAGTGTTTCACGGTTGTATCGTTTTCCGTTACACACGTCGCAGGTGACGTATACGTCGGCTAAAAAGTGCATTTCAATTTTAACAGACCCGTCGCCTTGGCAAGCCTCGCAGCGCCCCCCTTTGACATTAAAGCTAAAACGACCCGCTTTATACCCACGAATCTTGGCGTCTTTTGTTTGAGCCATAAGGTCGCGTATAGGGGTAAACACGCCCGTATACGTTGCCGGGTTTGACCGGGGGGTTCGGCCAATAGGCGCTTGGTCAATTGTAATAACTTTATCCACATGGTTTAGGCCAGAAAGGGTTTTAAAAAAGGGTGACTTAATGGACTGGCGGTTGGTGTGCTTTACAAGCGCTGGTTTTAATATGCTGTGGACCAAGGTGCTTTTACCAGAGCCGGAAACGCCGGTTACACAAGTCAATACATTGAGTGGAAATTCAACGGTGACATCTACAACATTGTTGTTGGATGCTCCAGACAAAACCAAGGAATGGGCCCACGAACGTCTAGAGCTGGGAACGCTGAGTTTGTTTTTTCCAAATAAATAGGAAGCCGTAACGGACTGTTTGGATTGTTTGAGCTTAGCGACTGATCCAGAAAATAAAATATCGCCACCGTACCGACCGGCGCCAGGTCCAATATCGACCACGTGATCAGCGGATAAAATCATATCTTCGTCATGCTCCACGACAATTAAAGTATTTCCTAGGTCTCTTAGGCGACATAGCGCGTCAATTAAGCGTTGGTTGTCGCGTTGATGTAGGCCAATACTGGGTTCGTCCAAAACATATAATACGCCGGTTAATCCAGCGCCAATTTGTGTTGCTAAACGAATGCGTTGGTATTCCCCGCCGGATAAAGACCCTGCTTTTCGAGACAAAGTCAAATAGCCAACCCCAACGCGCTGCAAGAAGGAGAGCCGCTCAATAATTTCTTTGAGTAACTGATCGGCAATGTGGGCCTCAGTCTTAGTTAAAGTGATTTGGTTAAAAAAACAAATTAAGTCATCAATGCTTTTTTCGGTAATATCTGCGATAGACAGCCCGGATACATGCACGGCTAGAGCTTCCGGTCTCAGGCGACTGCCGGCGCATGCGCTGCAGGACGTTTCAGACATAAACTGATGCAAAAACTGACGCATGTGATCGCGACGAAATCTTGCGTAACGCAGGGCTAAAGCGGGGATAATTCCGTGCCATGCTGCAGAACCACTATCGGGGGCTCCGTACATAATCGTTTGGTATTGTTCGGGTGTTAAATCACAGACTCGAGCCGATAAGTCAAACCCATGGTGTCGGCATAGCTGGTCCGCATCTCTTCCAATTGCCGTATAATCTAAATCCAAACACCGCTGAGTGGCCAGTCGCAGAGGGAGTGTTTCATCTTGAATGACCAGTAATGGATCAAACGCCAGGTGATACCCAAGTCCTCGGCACTGGGTGCATGCACCCACGGGAGAATTAAATGAAAACAGGCGGGTGTTAATTTCGGGCAGACTGACTTGGCAGTCGGGGCAAGCAAACTGCTCGCTGAATAGTTGTCGGCGATCGCTGTCTACCCAGGCAATCTCAACCATGCCTTTCGTTTGCTGAGTCGCGGTTTCAATTGCTTCAAATAGCCGGGGCTCACTGGCTTTTGACAATACAAGTCGATCCACAACAATTGAAAGCGTATGTTTATGAGTACGGCTTAAGCGAATTTTGTCAGACAAGCGCACAATTTCGCCGTCTATTCGCATGCGTAAGAACCCATTAGCGCGACACTGCTCTAATTCTTTTGCAAAGGTGCCTTTTCGATCGTGAATAATGGGGGCTAGAACCATGATTGTTTGCGAATCGGGCGCTTGGTCATCGAAGCCGCTCATAATCTGATCAACCATTTCTTGAACACTTTGAGAGCGAACTTCTCCCCCGCATGATGGGCAGTGCGGGACCCCAATACTACTCATTAGTACGCGCAGGTAATCATAGATTTCAGTGACTGTGCCTACGGTAGACCGTGGATTGTGAGAGGGCGTTTTTTGGTCAATGGATATGGCTGGAGAGAGCCCTTCGATACGATCCACATCGGGTTTGTCCAGCTGATTGAGGAATTGACGGGCATAAGCCGACAAAGACTCAACGTATCGGCGTTGCCCTTCAGCATAAATAGTGTCAAACGCTAACGATGACTTTCCAGATCCAGAGAGGCCGGTAAACACAACAAGTTTATCCCGCGGGATTTTTAAGTCGATGTTTTTAAGGTTGTGCATGCGCGCACCCGATACAACAATGGCATTGTTTTTTGAGTGTTTCATAGGTAAGTTAGCGGGTCGTAATTAAATTCACAGCAATGGCAAAAGTAACGGATTAAATAGGATTGATTTCATACAGTAATAGTATGCCACAATTTGGTTTAAAATTATATGGGTTTGCTGGTTCTTGGGGCGGCAACGGCATCGTAAGCATAGTAAGCAGAAACCGCGGGACTGGCTGGGCGATGAGTTTCTAAACACTGGGCGGCCCATTGGGCGACAACGCGCGCATCGGGCAGCGTTTGGATGCGAATTAACGCTGGGTTTTCTAGCGCCACAATCGACGCGGGCAGGGTTCCAATAACAGACAAGTTTCCGGATACGTTACTCAGGGTTTTAGATAACAGTGAGCCATCGACCACATCAATAGGCGTGAGCGGGTTTATACATCCGGAAAACCCCATGAGCTGAATCGCCATCTGTGTGCCAATTGTGGGGGTCATTACGAGCGCGGTTCCAGGCATGGCGCAATAAGGCTGGGCCATGGCAGTCAGAGTATCAAGCCCATAGACTGGACAGCCAATGGCTTGCGCTAGACTATTGGCAAGGGCGACGCCTATTCGAACAGCTGTGTAGCCACCGGGTCCAGTAACCACGCCAATGGCTTGGAGATCACGTAATTTTTTTCCAACGTGCGCGCACAGGTCATAGGCATGCTCGGCAATGGCGTCCCCAAAGAGACGACCGCTATCGCGAGACATAGTTGCCATCGGGTGTCCGTGGGCATCCACAAGGGCTAGCCCGTTGGGTTTTTGTGCGGTTTGAATGCCTAAAATCATGACTTATTCAGTGTAGCATGAAAGCATCGACCGGGCTGTGTAATCACTCCGATCTAGTCGGCAATGCGCGTACAGCTTCGGGTGATCCATGGTATAGTGTGAGTATGAAGAATCATAGCCTCGTTTTTTCAGCTAGCAATGGATGAAGACCCTAAAGCGATTGTAAAACAACTGATGCGTGCGGCATCGATATCGGTAGTTGCCATGATTGGGTTTGTGTGTACCGGTGCCGCAGTGGGCTGGGGGGTTGAGGTGTTGGTAGATGCCCGTGGATGGGGGGTGATTATAGGTGTTTTGGCGGGTGTGTTGTTGGGGTTTTATCAACTATATAGACAGGTGATGCGTCTTGGCCAGTAATCTAAATCTAATTCGACAACGGGTTGTTCGGCCTGTTTTTTTGGTCATTTTAGGCACTTCCTTACTGGGCTTGGCTTTGGGCCATGGCGTTTGGGCTGGCTCATTAGCAGCCGGGGGTTGTTTTGGTGCTTTGGGGTTTTGGTTGTTTGTTCGCGCGCAAGATCAGGTTATGTCCGAACGGCACTATGGTCGGTTTTTTGCCTACTTTCTAGCAAGGTTGGCTATATACGCGATTCCCATTGGCTATGCGGCAGCAAAGCCATGGTTAAGTATGGCGCTAATGCTGGTGGGTTTATTTAGCTATAATGGCTATTTAATTGCGGTTTTAATCATAAAAGCGCGCCGAGGGTTGAGGTTGTGACGGTAGACTTAACTGCATACGATGGACTTTTGGTAGACGCGTTTGGTGTGCTGTATAATCAGGCGGGTGGATTTGAGGAATCTGCGGCATGTGTTCAAGCCTTTCTTGCAGCTGGAAAGCCGGTTGTGGTCGTCACTAATAACACGAGCGTGTCCCCAGAAACAATTTCATCCCGGTTGAACGCAATGGGGATGCCAATAGCCCCCAGTCATATCCTTTCATCGGGGCGAGGGCTTGCCTGGGATCCGGAGTATCAACAGGCGATTGACGGGCGATCTGTTTTTTTGATTGGCGCAGATGATGCGGCTGTTTATGTTGCCGATGCGGGCGCACGCTGCGTTAATTCGTTAGCCGATGCAGACGCGGTAGTGTTGGCGTGCACCGCGCAGGAAGTCACGGCGTACGATGCCATTATTGAGTACAAAAACCAGCGGCCGAATAGTCCGGTTTTTTGCATTAATCCAGACCGGTATATTCCAGTGGGGGATCAGCGCGTTCCCGTGATTGGTTATTTTGCTGAGCGCATTGAGCAGTCGGCGGGCCCCGTGCATTGGATGGGAAAGCCATTGCCGGTTTTTTCGGCGGTTGTTCGTACCTATTGCCAGGTAGCATTGGCCCTTTCTATTGGAGAAAACTGGGTATTTGTGGACGACAACCCAAACAATGTCCGCCAAATAACTCAGGACTTGGGGGTTCAGGGATTGGTTTCGGTTGAGACAGGGTTGGCGCAATCGTGGCCAAGCCCGCTTCCGGAATCTGACGCGTGGCGCTATATTAAACGCTTGTCGATACGAGCGGATCTTTGGTATGATAATGCTTCTAGAGCGAAAAAGGGATAAATATGGATAAAATTGGTGCGGTTAGTGAATGGGCAATAACAATATTTGGAAAAACGATTATCGTGGACCCAGTTATGTTGGGTACGACGTGGTTTATTATGGCCGTTCTTGCTTTAATGGCCTGGCAAATTGGCCGTCGGTTAACAATAGTTCCGAGCAAGAGTCAAAGTGTATTTGAATTGCTGACAGGGTTTTTTGATGATATCGCCGTCAGTACTTTAGGTAAAAAAGAAGGGCGTCGACTATTGCCATTAATTTTATCAATTTTCGTCTTTATTTTGGTGTCCAATTGGATTGGTATCTTCCCTAATGTTATTAAAACAGTGGGGACTCTAATCGGGGTTGTTCACGCATGGATTAATCCCGATGTTGTCTACAGTGCAGTATGGTACAAGGGATTGTTAACATTTCCAGATTTAAAAGAGCCAACCCAATCATTAAGTACAGATTTGGGCATGGCCATTTTGGTCTTTTTGGTCGCGCATGCAACAGCGATTCACAATAAAGGCGTGCTCGGGTATGTGCGTAGCTTTATTGACGATCCCTTTCCAATGAAGGGGTGGAAGGTTTTGTTTTTTTGGGCCAATCCATTTTTTTACCTTAATCTAATTGGGCAGGTTGCGAATGTTGTGTCTCACTCATTTCGTTTGTTTGGCAATGTTTTCGGCGGCGGGATTATTATTATTATTGTATCCGAACTGTTGCGTCACTTTTTAGTTCCGGTTGGGCTATTCGCTTTCTTTGGTTTATTTTCTGGCTTAATTCAGGCCTTTGTGTTTTCAATGTTGACTGTATCGTATATTAATCAATTACAATAACTATGACAGACTATCTATTTGTAAAATTATGTTCAGTATTGGGAGCGGGCTTGGCGATTGGTCTTGGCGCGATTGGATCGGCTGTTGGCGAAGGGTTTATTGCTATGAAGGCGTTGCAAGCGCTGGGTCGTCAACCCAAAGCATCGGGGCCATTGCTGCGAACCATGTTGATTGGCCAGGCGGTAACCGAAACCGCTGCTATTTTTGCGCTTGTGATTGCGTTGGTGCTGCTGTTTCAGACCCCAGATGCGGCGGTTAGCTGGGTGAAAGGCATTACGTTTATTGCCGCGGGCATTGCCATTGGGTTTGGCACCATTGGATCGGGCTTGGGCGCGGGCTTGCCGGGCGGTGCGGCGTGTGAAGGTATTGGTAAAAACCCTAAAAACACAGATGTATTGTCCTTGCACATGCTAATTGCTCAAGCAGTGACACAGACGGCTACAATTTTTTCGCTAACAGTGTCCCTCATTCTGATTATGACGGCACCGGAGCCAACACTAATAGCCGCGTTTTCCTTGCTGGGAGCGGGGTGTGCTATTGGCTTTGGTGCAATTGGCCCTGGAATCGGCGATGGCCTTGTGGCCTATAATGCGAACCGGGCGGTGGCAAAGAATCCAAAAAACATGGCGCTTCTAACGCGGACGATGTTAATTGGGCAGGCCGTTACAGAAACAACAGACATTTACGCAATGGTAATATCGTTAATGTTGATTTTTGTTGTGTAGCGTTGGTATGATAAGTACATAGTAGATAATTTAAGGAGGACTAAACAATGGACGAAGGACAGATTATTATTAAAGCAGTGGCGTTATTAGCAGCCGGTCTTGCCATGGGTTTGGGCGCAATTGGCCCAGGTATTGGAGAAGGGTTCGCGGCGGGAAAAGCCTGTGAGTCATTGGGTCGACGCCCAGACGAGGCAAACTTGATTACGCGTACAATGTTGATTGGTCAGGCGGTATCTGAAACAACAGGGATTTATGCCCTTGTTATCGCATTGATTTTAATTTTCGTCGTATAATTTATAGAGGCTTCGTATGATTTCAATCAATCCGTATGAAATCGTGATGCAAATAGTGAACTTTTCAGTTCTCTTTTTTCTGCTAAAGCGTTTTTTGTTTAAACCTCTTGTTGAATTCCTAGACAGCCGCGAGGCTCAGATTCAAGGGTCTTTAGATGATGCTAAGCAAAGCAAGGCGTCTGCTGAACAATTGCTTCAGGATCAAGAAGCGGCACTAAAAGAGTCGCGGTTAGAGATGCGTGAAATGCGCAAGCAAGCCGAGCGATCAATTCAAGAAGAACGCGAAGCGGTGTTTTCAAAAACGCGCCAAGATATTGAATCCCGTTTAAGAGATTCTCAAAAAGAAGTTAATCAGCAAATTGCTAAGGCTAAAAAGCAGATCTTAGATTTTTCGGGAAAGCTGTCCGTTACAATCGCTGAAAAAGTTACCCAAGAAACATTGTCGGATGAGCAACACGGAGCGGTGGTGAATCGCTATTTAGCCAAGGCGAATCAGGAATGAGTCACTCCCAAGCCGTTGTGTCGCGATACCTAATGGCATTAATTGCGGGTGTTCCTGAAAACGAGTCTATTGAGCTATTAAATTCGATTCGGACGGTTTTGATTAAATGGCAAGACATTCCAGCCATTTTGGACTTTTTTTGTTCGCCGGCCATACATAGAATAGATAAGATTGACCGGTTAGAGCAGGTGGTTCCAAAGTCAATAGACCCTCGAGTCAAGCAGTGGTTTAAACTGATGATTCAAAATAATCGGCTCCAATCGATTGGAGCCGTTTTAGATGACGTGCAAGATAGGGTGGATCACTTGTCGTCAACGCAAACGGCGATTATTACGACGGCAGCCCCAATTGGCGGTGCTGAAAAAGACAAGCTGATTGCGTTGGCAAAGAAACAAGCAAAAACAGAGTCGATACGACCGGTGTTTAATTGTGATCAGCAGCTATTAGGCGGATTTAAAATCACAATTAAAAACTGGGTCTTGGATGGTTCCGTGGCCAGTAATTTAGAACGATTGAAGCGTGAGTTTGTATAAAATAAGGATGGAGCTATGGGCATAAAGACAGAGGAAATCACAGCAATACTGGAAGAACAAATTAAAGCATTTGACGTTAATGTTGAATCGAAAGAGATTGGGCGTGTGTTGCAAATTGGCGATGGAATTGCCCGGGTACACGGCCTGGATAATGTCATGGCGGGTGAATTGGTGCGATTCCCAAGCGATGTTATGGGAATGGTGTTCAACCTAGAGCAAGACAGTGTGGGGTGTGTAATTTTTGGAACAGGAAACGCTGTTCGTGAGGGCGACCAGGTTGAGCGAACCGGAAAGGTGATGTCTGTCCCCGTGGGGGATGCGTTGCTGGGTCGAGTTGTAGATCCATTGGGCAATGCCATTGACGGCAGAGGCGATATTCAGACTACGGATCGCTACAATGTAGAGCGTGTGGCAGCGGGTGTTTGCGACCGACAACCGGTTGCTGAGCCTATGCAGACGGGTATTAAATGCATTGACACGATGATTCCTGTTGGGCGTGGCCAGCGCGAGCTGATCATTGGTGATCGAAAAACAGGGAAAACAACAATTGCTTTGGATACAATTATTAACCAGAAGCATACGGATGTTGTTTGTATTTATGTGGCAATTGGTCAAAAGCAATCAACCGTATCAAAAGTCGTTCAAACATTGAAGGATCATGGCGCTATGGATTACACTATTGTGGTTTCAGCGAGTGCTTCAGAGTCTGCAACTTTGCAATATATTGCGCCGTATTCAGGGTGTGCCATGGGAGAATACTTCATGGAT
>CERI01065343.1_pt1 | contig 27252 bp, 35 predicted proteins | sample 350261 | NCBI WGS metagenome assembly CERI01 (sample SAMEA2620979, study PRJEB7988) | marine metagenome | isolation source: saline water (ENVO:00002010), including
AAATCTATTATCATATATTTCTTGTTCTTCTGGCGTAAGTTCTAATCCGCCATGGACGCTATGGCGATATTTATCATATAAATTTTTAAATTATTATGATAACTTTTTAATTAAATAGATTAATTTTTATTTTTCAATTCGTTCAAACTCAACCCAGTGCCACTTTTTACAAATTTACCGTCTACATAATGCATTGTTCCCCATATTAATGAGCTATCCATTCCACCACCATTTATACAAAAATCGCACAAAAATCTACGATAAGGATAATCATTAATATGTGTCACTTTGGTAACTTTTCCGCAACAATGACAATCGCTTTTAACAATGTAAACCATGATGTTATAATACAACAAAAATATATATTATATTTATTTCAATTTTATAAGATTACACCTTGTAATTAAATACATTCAATTTGGTTTTATGCGAACCAACTTCAATTGGTTTTGCTCTTTCGATGAAGTTTGAATGAGTACAATAATAATAGATTTGTCTTTTATTCATAGGTCCCGTTAAATGAGTTTTTAAATAATGAATGGATAATTTTTTGGTTGAATTTTCTTTAAGATAATCTCTTACTGGATTAACTTCTAATTCAATTATCTTTTTTTCTTTTTGATTTGTCTTTTTAATTTTCATATAATTCAATTAAATAATTGTCTTTAATTTATTTATAGATTATAATATGGCTCCAAGAAAAGACAAAAATGGCTTATTAATGTTTAAAGAATATCCGGAATTTACGCCAAATTTAACTCCAAAAGAAATATTTGAACTAGGGAGTTTTGGCGGAACCTATTGGCGACCGATTTACTCGAGTATTTTAAAAAAAAATCTTAAAAATCAACATAAAAAATATCCAAAATCTTGGTGGAAAAACTTGCCAGAAAGTTGGTTGACAACTCCTTGGGAAGATTATGACAAATCTATAAATAAATATGGTGTCCCAGTTGGTTCAACGCTTGAATTATGGGAAGAGAAACAATGGATACATGAAACGAATCCGTATGGATGGGTACAATGGTATTGTGATTTTTATATGGGCGAGCGGGGACCGGACGATGAAAGACAAATAAAGCGATGGATGAATACTGCTGGACCAAAAAGTAGATTTCGAAGAAATTTGATAAATCAAATTCATAAAAAAAAGACAAAATACGATGATTTTAAGGTAAGTCCTAAAATAAGACAAACATTACAACACTGGGGATATGAACTTCAAAAGAGTGATGTGTAAATTATTTAAATATAAGCCATAATAGTAATCAAAATGATTTATGAACCTCCTTGTCAAATTTATGATATATCTACAAAAGTGGTTTTACATCAATTACCATTAAATAATGATATAATAAATACTATAATGACTTTTGTAGGCATTTATCTTGAACCGAGCGATTGTATGGACATATTTTGGTTTAAATTGGGAAGAGAAACGTGCAATTTGATTGAATGGAATACAAATTGTATGCATATAGTTTATTCTGGATTCGGTAAATCCACAAATTTCTATAAATGTTTGTTGCCATTTTCAATATTATACGGTCCTAAGAAAAAATTACATCCGGCGATTCAGTGTAAATTAGATGATATGATTTGCGCATATTATCCAATTAGAAATAAAAATTGTGAAGAAAATATTTTAAGAATTAGTAAATTAAGAAGTATTCTAGACATTTTCTATAACAACGCTGATTGTAAACAACGCAAGTATATAGCGCAAGAAAAATTACATTTTTCCAAAGCCAAAGTGATTCACGCAGAAGAAAAAAAATATATATTGAACTTTATAGACAGATTAAAACTGTACAAATATTACATGGAGACCTACGTAATTAACAAAATTCTCCCAGAAGAAAAAAGTATACATATAGAATTATCAAAGTATTTCAATAAATATGGTAAATGTATTGAAAAACTGAAAGTTTTAGAAAATATACCTGTAAACAGTTAGATTAATTATTTTTCTATAAAAGGGCGATTTATCATAATTATGAATTACCTTTTAATTTTTTTTTTATTTTTTTGACTCTTTTTGAACTTGCCTTTTATCGGGGTTTTTTTTGATTGCCTTTTCTTGCTTCGTTTTTTATGTGCTGTTTTTTTTTTCATTTTTTTCCCCCCTATCATGGCCGCCGCTTTGGATGTGTTTGATTTTTTTGGATTCTTTGTATTGGAAGGACCCTTGAGCATCTTGTATTTACTGAAAGAGTCCACAAAACTATCAAAAAATTTATCACCATTGATTTCGTTATAGTAATCATAGTAATGATCTATGAATTGGCTGCGGAATCCTTCTACTAATATATTAAACTCTTTGTAATCCATATATTCTCCTTTGAAGTATTTAAATCCGGTTCTATGATTTCCATCAGAAAATACCTGCAATGTTATGAGTATAATCGACATATATAAATTTTCATCACCTTTTTCTAACTGTAGATCACTTATTTTATTTTTTGAATGAATAAAAAAGGACGCTCTAGATACTCCCTTTCCGAAAAGGAATTTTATTAATAATTCATATGTTAGTGTCATTTTGAGCTGTTTTTGGAATATAGTGAATTCTAAAATTATACTGTTCCGTGTTTCTAGAATTTCCCTAAGTTTTTCTTTAATTTGTTCAACACAGCTATTTTGTATGCTATCTAAATGAGTTGCCACCTCACTTATGTTTTCTCCTATATTATGAATCAACTTCGAAAATTTAATATAATTCTGGTGTTGTAAATTTTTGTGGTCTAATTTGCCAGATTCGTCATATAATGCAAACTCAGCGTTAGTCATCTTGCCATTTTTGACATAATCCTTAACCGTTCCTATTGGGTTATCATCTATTTCTATAGGTAATATTCCAATAAGGGAATAAACTGATTTGTCACGTGTATTTATTTCGTAATTATAATTAATTAAATCAAAATGATTAACTAAAAAATCATTATTTAGTATATATTCATTTTGATTAACTGCTGCTGCCATACATTATAGATATATTAAATAATATAAAAGACTTAAAATTTATAATATTTAATTAATAAATATTTAAAGGAGTTTGAAATTAAAATTATATTGTGTTTGTGTTAGTCTGGATTATATTCTCGGTATTGGTCTCGGGGACTGTATTGATTTTATGACCAGGTCTTTCCTCATCCTCAGCCTTATCTTTACCACGGATATCATGATATATATCTCTTATTAAATCAGGTGTTTTCTTAATTTGGGAGGGGTCACTATTGTACATTTTCCTTATACGATTTTCTTTATTATTTTCAGTCATATTTATCGGTAATTTACTATATATCTTTAATTTTTCGATGTCATCTTCGGTGAATTTTAAATCTTTGTTTTTTCCTATTTGTCTAAATTTTTTTAACACCATCTCCATTCTTTTATGTTCTGACAATTTTTTCCATTTGTTATTAAGCTCATAGTGGGTAAGATTTTTTGGATGCTTTTGTTCAAATGTTTCTCTGGCCTCTCTGTATGCGTGAGGGTACGCGTCCCTCACTATTTGAAATCGTGATAGCCCTCCTAGTCCTTCCGTTATTGCCTGCCTCCTAATGTTCTTTTCCGTTTTCATATGCCCGTCCTCGTCCTCCACCTTCGGGTTATTATCTACAGGCATATTATAATTCATTTGTGCTTGCGACAGTGATTTATTCGACCACGGCCAAATCCGCCCCCCTTTATGATTTTTTCTAGATTTTTTATTTTTACGAGATTTATGGTTTTTTCTAGATTTTTTATTTTTATAAGATTTATTATTTTTTCTAGGCTTTTGGTTTTTTCTAGATTTATTATTTTTTCTAGATTTTCTGTAAACAGACGGGCGTTTTCTCATTTATATATATTATTTATAATAAAAATATTTAGTATTTTGATTGCTGATAATTGGCTATTATTTATAAATAATATAAAAGACTTAAAATTTATAATACTTAATTAATAAATGTTTAAAGGAATTTATAAAAATAAAAATATTTTAATAACCGGTGGAAGTTCTGGTTTGGGTAAAAATATGTGCATTAATTATGCTATGAATGGCGGAAGAATAATAAACATATCTAGAAATAGTGAAAAAATGAATGCTTTGAATTCTAAATTAAATGATATAAATAACGAAAATCATTTATATTATTCTGCAGATGTATCAAGCTATAAAGAAATTGAAAATATAAAAAATGATTTGAAGACGAAAGGCATTATTCCAGATATAATCATTAATAATGCTGCCGGAAATTTTCTATGTCCTTTCAAAAAACTAAGTGAAAATGGTTGGAAAAGAGTTATTGATATTGTCTTAAATGGTAATTTTAATATTACGCATATTTTTGGAAAAGAGCTTATTGAAAATAAAAAACCAGGAGTATTTTTGAATATAACAACCACATATAGCAGTACTGGTTCTGCGTTGGTAATTCCTTCCGCGGTGGCAAAATCGGGCGTAGATGCTCTTATGAAAAGTTTAACTGTAGAATGGGGAAAACATAATATAAGATTTGTAGGAATTGCTCCAGGACCTATGGAGGGAACAGGTGGAGCAAATAAATTAGATCCATATAATGTATTCAAAGCTCTTAATGAATATACTAACCCAACCGGCAGAATGTGCAAACTAGATGAAGTTTCTAATTTAGCTATGTATCTAACTAGTGAAAAAGCGTCTTATGTAAACGGCGAAATTGTAAGAATAGATGGCGGCGAATTGAATAAGAATAGCGGTGAATTTAATTTTATTACGAACATTCCGTATTATGAATATTTAATGCGTTAGAGTTAATCTACCTTATTTTCTATATTGATTTCTATGGATTGGCCGATCATAGGTTTGATTGCGGGGGGGTGTATATTCAATAATTCATTATAATTATTATCAATCATTTCAAGTAAGTTTGCGTGATCGTTGTCACTAAATTTTGTCATATTTATTTGGCTAACTGCCTTTTTTATAAATTCACAATATTTATATGTTAAATTATCAATTGAAAATTTGGGATAAAACAATTTAATAAATGCTATATACAAATCATTATCATAATTTTTATTTTGAGTTTTGATCATCTCAATGTAATTTTTGCATTTTTTGTTCCAGGAAAATAATTTTACATATTCTTGAAAACTATAATAAAATTTGTATTTTGTTAATAACTCATTTTTGAAATTTATTATTGTACTATAATAATAATAATTTCCAACATTTTTACTATAAAAATCAAAACATTGTTTGTTTAATTTTGTTTCTTCAGAAGCGTTGTTTGTTTCTTGATTATCATTTGTTTGTTGTTCATCATTCATAATATTGGTTGTTTAATTATAATATATATTTAAATAAATTTAAAGAAAAATTGATTTTATTTAACTGTAATTATTTATAATATAAATGATGGATTTAGAAAAAGAATGGGAACAATTTATGCAATCAGACAATGAGTATGATCATAAAGAGAATAAACCGAAAAACGATATAACGGGTCCAATACCTAAAGCGACCTCTTTAAACATTTCAACTAAATCTAAAATCATTTATTTAAATAAAACATTTAATTTGGATGATATTTTTTGGAAATTAAAAATCATAGATTATGATCATGAAAAAGAGGGTATTATTAAAAAACAAATTAAATTTAATTTTACATCACAAGAAAATGTTAATGAATTTGAGAAAAAAATTGCCAATGAGAAATGTGTAAAAATAAAAATTATCAATCAAATCAATAACCCTACCGGAAGAGTTAAATTTAAAGATGTCCGTAAGATTGATATAGGCATTTCAAAGAAGGATGTAATGAAACCAAATAAACAAAGTAAGAGTGCATTTTATAATTGTTTTGTCATTGTATATAGAAAATATTATCAAGGAGAATATAAAGAGTTTCATATGAAACTGTTTAATAGTGGTAAAGTTGAAATCCCCGGAATAAAATCTGATGATATGCTTGATACTGCTATAAAATGTCTAATTAATATATTACAGCCTTTTTGCGAATATACTCTAATTGAGTTAAAAGACAAGCAAGAAATTGTATTAGTTAACTCTAATTTCAATTGTAACTATTATTTGAATAGAGAAACATTGGTAAATATTTTGAAAGAAAAATACAATATAAAATGTAGTATGGATTCTTGTAGTTATCCAGGTATACAATGTAAGTATAAAATTAATAAAGGACAAGAAGTTTCATTTATGATATTTCGTACAGGAAGTATTTTAATCGTAGGCAAATGTAATGATACAATATTGAATGAAATATATGATTTTTTGGTAAAAATGTTTGAGAGCGAATATTATAATATTTGTGAGAAACAAAGTGATCTTGAATTAATTGAAAAACAAAAACCCAAAAAACTAAAAAACAAAAAAAAACTTACAATTTATATATAATCTATCAAAAGTATTTAAAGACATATAATTGTCTTTCAATTATATGTCAGAGACAGAAACTTCTAATAATTTACCTAATGAATTAACATTAAAAAATGCTGCAAAAATAAGTATTCAAGATGATAAGCCTATAATGCTTGATTATTGGGCGGATTCTTGTCAAGAAGAGCCTACCGTAATGATTGGCGTAAAAACGAGTGACGAGAAGTTGTTAGTTAGGTCTAGTGAAGAATTTACTAGCCCAATTTCTAAGATATATAAAGTAAGTGAAGAGTACATAATAATGACAGAAAATTCTATTTATATAGTAAATTGTAAAATACCAACAAGAAGAATTTCATAATTTTTTTAGCGAAAAAAAAAAAGTGATTTTATATCAAATATGGCAATCGTAAAACAACCTAACGACAATGACAGTGATGGCTCTAGCGATTATTCTTGTAACATTTGTTATGAAGATGATATTAGTGAAGAAAATATAATTAAATTGTCTTGTTGTAACGAAAGTAAAATTATTTGTATAAAATGCGTTAATTTATTAACAACTCCTATATGCCCTTATTGCCGTAAGAATATAGATTCAAGATGTATCCCATATTTTGCTCAGGATAATAATATTTATGTATTCAATTCTGATCCAAGTCATTATTCGTGGTCAAATTTTTTGCGTGAAGAGAATATTATTAATCCAAATTTATATGAGAATTCAAGACGTCTACGAAGGCAAATTAGAAGATTAAGGTACGAATATAATGAAAAAAAATCAAATTATAGGCGTCAAAATTTGAATAATAGACGCGAATTGAATAATATTGCTCGTAATGCTACAAACAATTATAATAATGGAGAAGACATATTTTTTATGGATTAAAATATTGTAATTTTATTTAAAATATTTGCCTCTTACAAATCCTCCTCCGGCATTACGAGCATTTTTCTTTTGCTTTTCAATCCATTTCTTAATTGCCTTTTTAGCCTTATCATTACCTCTACCATATTTTTTATATACTTCTTTCTTTTTCTTTTCATATTTTTTGATAGACTCCTTTCTATCTATTTCGCCTTGTTCATCTGTAGGTGCGGCAGCTCTATTGGCAGCTTTTCTAGCTTTGTTATCTGCTTTTTTTTGTTTTTTCTTTAGTTTTTTCATTTTTTTCTTTGATAAACACGGAGTACAACTATTTCCATCATCTTTGTCCCATGTTATTTGAGTCCAACCAAGAAGTTCCCAAGCATCGCGTCGATCTGGTAGTAATTCTACCCAATCTAAATCATTTTCTGCTTTAGTATCAAATCCTTCAATTAATCTGTAATTAAAATTAGGATTTACTTTAAATTCAGTTTCAAAAAAATTATTATGATTTAAATCAACATCTGTGTTAAGATCAAAATCAAGATCAGAATCAAGATCAGGATCAAGATCAGAATCATAATAAAAATCTGTGTGTGTATAAATAATCAATAAATTAACTATAATAATAATGAAAGATGTTAATATTATTAAATTTGATTTGTTATAATATTTTTTAATTAATTTTTTTATATATTTGAATAAATCCATATTATTATATGCTTAGATAATATTAGTTTAAAATTGAATTATTATGGTAAATAGCTTTTCATTTATTTGCAAGAAAGAAATGAAAAGCGATTTACCATTTGTTAGTGTATGCACCCCGACATATAATAGACGAAGTTTTATGAAAAAATTAATAAATATGTTTGATAATCAAGATTATTCTAAAAATATGTTAGAATGGATTATTGTAGATGATGGCGAAGACAAGATAAAAGATTTGGTCATCGATCATCCACTTGTTAAATATATATCAGTAAACGAAAAATTGTCTATTGGTAAAAAACGCAATTTTATGAATGAATGCTGTCAAGGGGATATTATTGTATATATGGATGATGATGATTTTTATCCTCCTACTAGAATATCGCACGCGGTTTATAAACTATTAAAGTATCCAAATATTTTATGTGCGGGATGCAGTAAACTTGATGTGTATTTTACTTTTGATAAATCAGTATATACGTTTGGACCATATAATGATAATCACGCAACTGCAAATACTTTTGCATTTAAAAAAGAATTATTGCAATACACGAAATTTGAAAATGGTGCGATTGTTGGAGAAGAAAAATATTTTCTAAAAAATTATACAATACCAATGATACAATTAAATACTAAAAAAACTATATTAGTTATTTCACATAATTCAAACACATTTGATAAAAGACAAATTATCAAATATGGGAAAAAAAATAATAAATATTTAAAAAATATAGACATTTTAAATTAGGCGTCTACCATATTATATCTTGTTATATCTATTGCGCTATTTGTTTTTACACAGTCATGATTATCATAATCTTTATACATTAATAATAGTACATTCGCAATTATAAATTTATAAGGTACAATAAATACAAAAACGAATATAACAAGCGATATTAAAATTGGATTTTTTTTGCAAAATTTATTCTTATATTTTGAGAAGTTTTTTAAAGGATTTAATTTATTTTTTTTCATACTATGAATATAAAGAATATTATAATTATAATAAATGCATTTTTCAATCTTAACTAGAATCTAAGAAATGACTTGTCATCATATTATATAATTTATCATTTACTTCTCCAGAATTTGTATAATTATCATTTAAGTCATCTTCGTCTATATTTTTTGTGTTTTCTTTAATGTCCTTCAACATTTGATTACTACATAATTGTTTTTTAGCGTCAGCATCAGGAGCATTCGGTTTTATAGTTTCACAATCTAATGCATTGGTCTCTCGAGAAAACCCAAAAGTAGAAAAGTCTTTTATGTTGTTTTCATCATTACAGTACTGTGCATCATCTGTTCCATCAGCATCATCTTGTACTCTCGAAATTAAACACGATATTTTTTTGTCTATTTTTGTTTTATCTTTGAAAAAATTTGGTTTATTCACAAATTCAAGCATTTTCTCTTCTGTAAACTTGTCCATAGGTTGCTGCTCGGGTTCTCCCTCAGGTTCCGGTTCGGGCTCTCCCTCGGGCTCTTCCTCGGGTTCAGGATCCGTATTCCCTTCAATGATTTTATTAAATCCAAACATTGAAGATTTTTTAAAAATATAAAAAGTATTTATCATAATTACAATTACTAATAACATAATTACAATATTTTGTTTATTGGATATTTTGAAATACATAATTATATAAAATAAATAAATATTTTAATATTTTATATAATTATTTTTACGTTACCGCTACCGCGATTACTATATTATCATTATGTTATAAATATTCTTGATTTCCCTCAATAACCTTATGATAATTGTTGTAGTTATATTCTAATACAAATATATTTCTAATAAATAAAATTAAATTAATCGATATTATGGGAACTAATAAAACCATAATCATATTTTTTTGATTAAAACCGCTATAAGTAACCAAGCTTAACACTATAAATAAAACAACGTAAACATAAAATTTTAATTGAACCAATAAAAGAATATTAAAAATTGCAATAAAAAATACAAGATATAGAAATAAAGTGGAAGTCATAAGTTCTTTTTCAAGGTTTTTGATAAGTTTCATTTTTTATAATATGTTAATATTTTATTATTGGTAATCATATATCTGTTAAAATCCCATAGGGTTTAATCTTTGAAATCTCCAGGCATCTACGCATATGTCTTCTAATGTTTTTTCTGTCTTCCAATGTAAAATTTTTTCTGTATATTCAGGATCGCAATAAGATACTTCTAAATCACCAGGGCGACGATCGCTTAATTTATGAGGAATTGTAACTTTATTAATTGTTCCAAAAATATTTATTATTTTAAGAACACTTACAGGAGTTCCAGTACCTAAATTAAAAATATTATATCCTACAAGTTTATCAATTTTTTTAAGAGCGGCAAGGTGTCCTTTGGCCAAGTCTGTCACATGAATAAAATCTCTTTCACAGCTACCATCTTGTGTTGAATAATCCCCACCAAATATTTTTAATTCATTATATTGTGCTCCTAAATTAATATCAGTGTTGTTATTTATTGCAACCTTTAATATAAAAGGCATTAAATTATTAGGAATATCATTGGGATTTTCGCCAATCAATCCAGATGGATGAGCCCCTACAGGATTGAAGTATCGTAGTGAAATAATATTCCATTGAGAACATGAAATACAAATGTCTTCTAATATTTTTTCAATCATATATTTTGTTTGTCCATAAGGATTAGTAATCCCTTGACCTATTGCCATATCTTCTTTTAATGGAGATGAATTATTACCATAAACAGTAGCAGATGATGAAAAGATTAGATTAAAGCATTTATGTTTTTTCATAATTTCTAATAAATTTAATGTTGAGTTTACATTGGTTTGATAATAAAGTAATGGCAGTTTAATTGATTCGTTTACGGATTTTAATCCAGCAAAATGAATTACCGCGTATGGATTATGTTTTGCAAAGATAAGGTCTAATGCATCTATATTAAGTAAATCTTCTTTGTAAAAAATAACTTTTTGAGAAATGAGTTTTTCTATTTTATTTATGCTTTGGACAGAAGAATTTTTTAAATTGTCAATTATTACCAATTCAAAATAATTAGCTAATTCTATACAAGTATGAGATCCTATAAATCCGCATCCTCCTGTGACAATAATAATCGGTTTATTAGACATTTTTATAGTATTATTTGTATAAAAATTTTTATATAACATTTCTTTTATTATATAAGTAATCATGCTCCCTTATCAGCATCAGATTGTCCCTGATTGACCGCTGCAACATTGGAAGATGTGTTATTACTAGGTAGTACGCCGGGTAGATTGCCACTAGGTACTCCACTACTAGGTCCTCCGTCTCTATTTGCTTTTTTTTGTTTCTCGTTCTGGTGCTTGATTCCATCCATTATTCCAGTTCTTATTTTACTATACGCATCATCAGCGGTTTCATTATCAACTATACCCTTTATAACAGCACCCGCGTAATTAGATAATATTCCTTCATATTGTGCAACGCCGAGAGATTGCATTGTTTCTGCTGCGAAATTTGAAGTTACTTCATTTATCTCAATATCAGTTAGAGAAGATTTGTCTTTTGTAGTTTTTTCCGTAGTGCTATTGTCTGTCGTACTATTATTTAATCCTTCTATATTTGGATAAAAGAATTTGTTAAAGAATTTTGTTAAACTGTCTAAAAAATATTTTTTTTTTGGCGGCGGATGATGCGGTGGCATAGGTTTTGGCGGCGGTGGCATAGGTTTGGGTGGTGGCGGAGGCATAGGTTTTGGCGGCGGTGGCATAGGTTTGGGTGGTGGCGGGTTCATTTTATTTATATATCCTTCTATACGTTCTTGAGGGGTTAAAGATAGTAATATTTGATTTCGTACAATAATTAACAAGTTTACAATAATAACGGGTAATAATAATAATAGAACATTATTTATTTTTTTAAACATTGTGAAGATAACTCCTGAAATGATAATTAAAATTACAATTGATTGATTGTCTTTTTGATTTGCTAAAATAAAGACATTGCTCATCGCAATAATTGCGGATAATGATAATATTAAATTTGAATTTAATATACTGTTATCTAAAAGATTATTTAATTTTTTTTTTATTTTGGAAGATTTCATATATAATTACACAATGTTTTTATATCGGTCATTAATGAAAAATCTTCTAAATTACTTTCCATATTTTTTTCAAGATATTCTATAATTAATAAAATTTCCTTTTCTTCTTTTTTGGTAAGTTTTTTAAGCGAAAGCAAATTTTGTATAAGTTGTTCTTTATTGTTACTAATTGCGTTTTGTGTTTTGTCCATTTATTTACAAAAATATTAAATTAATAAAATTTAATAATATAAAAAAATATTGCGATATATTATTTAAGAATATTCCATCTTAAAATGTCAAGGAATATAACAGAACCGCTTCTTACTGAGGATGATAACAGATTTGTAATGTTCCCCATAAAAGATGACGCTATATGGAAGATGTATAAAAAACAAATGGATTGTTTTTGGAGGGCAGAAGAAATTGATTTATCAAAAGATTTAGTCCATTGGGAGAAATTATCCGCCGATGAGAAGTATTTTATTAAAATGGTTTTGGCGTTTTTTGCAGCGTCAGATGGAATTGTATTAGAAAATTTAGGGGTAAGATTCATGACAGATGTGCAATTAGCAGAAGCTCGTGCCTTTTATGGGTTTCAGATAGCGATGGAAAATATTCATTCAGAAACTTACAGTTTATTGATAGATACTTATATAAAAGACAAAGTAGAAAGAGACAAATTATTCAATGCGATGAATGAATATGGTTGTATACAAAAAAAAGCGAAATGGGCAATGAAATGGATTAATGATAAAAGATCTAGTTTTGCTACCCGACTAATAGCGTTTGCGTGCGTAGAGGGTATATTTTTCAGTGGAAGCTTTTGTTCTATTTTTTGGTTGAAAAAGCGTGGATTAATGCCTGGATTAACGTTCAGTAACGAATTGATATCAAGGGACGAAGCTCTTCACACTGAATTTGCTGTGTTGTTATATAACAAATTAGAAAAGAAGTTAACGAAAAAGAAAATTCAAGAAATTATTTCAGAGGCGGTTGAAATAGAAAAAGAATTTATATGTGACGCGTTGCCGTGTAAATTATTAGGAATGAATTCTGGAATGATGGGTCAATATATAGAATTTGTAGGAGATAGACTTGCATTGCAATTGGGTATAGAAAAAATATTTAATACGCCGAATCCGTTTGATTTTATGGAGATGATTTCATTAGAAAGAAAGACAAATTTTTTCGAATCTCGGGTGAGTGATTATGCGCTGGCTGATAAAAGTGGAAAAACAGATGCTTTTTCTATGGATAAAATAGAATTTTAAATATAAAAAATGAAATATAATTTAAAGGAAAGTGCAAAGAATATAATTATTTATAATGGAAGAAGATAATTATGTTTTAATGATAAAGACCGTTCAAATTGCTCCATTTCGAGTATTAATGACTGCGTTAAAAGATATATTATTAGAAACTAATATATCATTTCAGAAAGATGGTATTCGTATAATAAATATGGATAAATCGCAAACAATATTGGTTCATTTATTTTTAGAATCAAAGAATTTTGAATATTATAATTGTAATAAAGATAAAATTATTGTTGGTGTGAATATGTTGCATTTGTTTAAATTAATAAATTCTATAGATAATGAGGAAACTTTAAGTATATATATAGAAAAAAAAGATTATAATGATGGCGCGGTAGAATTTTTAAATTTAAAATTTGAAAATAAAAATATCAAACAATCAAAGATTCAACAGTTAAAATTAATAGAACCTGAGCAAGAAGAATTGACAGTTCCAGATGTAACATTTTCATCTATTATTAACATGCCTTCAAGTGATTTTCAGAAAATTATTCGTGATTTGAATAATGTATCAGATAAATTAGAAATAAAATCAATAGAAAATCAGTTAATATTTAAATGCGATGGTCCTTTTGCAACTGCTGAGATAATTAGGTCAGAATGTGATGGTATGGGATTTATTCAAAAAAATAATTCAATTATTCAAGGAATATTTTCATTAAAAAATTTAAATTATTTTATTAAATGTACAAACTTATGTAATCAAATAGAAATATATTTAGCAAATGATTTGCCTTTGATTGTGAAATATAATGTTGCTTCATTAGGAGCAATTAAATTGGGATTGGCCCCAATACCTAATTTGTCTTGATATATAATATGATATATATATAATATGAATATTCAAGAATATTGTTCTAATAAAAAATATGATTATATTTATCCATTATTCGCCGGATTTATAGTAATAATTGTATTGTTTAATGTATTAAATTATTTGAATAGATTAGAAGATTGTAAATGTTTCAATGATAATGTTGTATATAAAAAATATAAAATAGATATAGATTTTTTAAAAGCATATCAATGGTTAGAAATATTTTTAACTTTAATATTGATTTATGTTATTTTTTCATATAAAAAAAACATATGTGGGAAAAAAAATTATTCAAAACATAATCGTAAATTATTATCATTATTGAGTATGATAGTATTACCATTAGTATTTATGTTAAGTGTATATATAACATATAATTCTTTTTTATTATATGTCGGATCAAAAGAAAAATGTAAGTGTTCTGATAAATGGCAAAAGTATTATATATATTTTCAGGGAATAATGGGATTTATAATGTTGTTTAGATTTGTCTTTATTTTTTTGTTTGTTATAATGTTAATCATTTATGTTTCGCTTATTGGAAAACCTCGAACTTAATTATTTATAATATTTTTGAAAATATATTTTACTAATTCTGTATTCATTTTTAGTTGAAATATATTTTTTATATATAATATTAAAATTATCATTTAAATTTATATTTTGTTCTGTTACAAAATGCTGAATTTCTTTTTTTTTATCCCATAATTCGCATTTTAATTTATGAATATATTTATTTTCACTTATTTCAAAATTAGAATAAAAATTTTGGATTATTAATTTGATTATAGGCTCTGTTAAATTATTTTTATTTTCAGGTGTATTTTTATTATATAAGTATAATATTTCATTTATTTCAAAATGAGATTCATTATCATCATAAGAAAAATGAGAATTCCAAAATTTTTTAAAAAAATCAATTTGCGGAAATTCCATACTATAAAATCCATAAAGTATATTATTGTTTGATTCTATGGTGTAAGGATTATTTGTGTAATGAAAAATATTGTAAATGAAGTCGTTATAACTTGTGAAAATATTTACAAACATATCATTTTCATATAAATATTTTTTCCATAAGAATATTAAATCTTTTTGACTAATTTTTTGCTCTTTTTCTTCAATAATATATGATTTTACAAAATCTATAATTATATCGTCTTTTGTTTTTTCAAAATAATATATTGTATCTTTTAATGAAGAATATAAATTTTCTGTTTCTATATATTGATTTATATTTTCGTATCTATTAGAATAATATATAGAAACGACTATTAAATTGATAAAAAATTGTGTGTCTTTTTTCATAATATCACAATTTATTCTATTACAAGGTAATATACATCTAAAATGATCACTTGATTCATGATCTAGAGTATATTTGAATTTAAAATAATTAAATAAATTTACATTGCAAAAATAAATAGATATAATTTGATTTAATTCTATTAAAAATGATTTTAAATTTGTTCGTGTAAACACAATTATTTTATTTTCTGTTTTCTTTTTTGTAATAATATTACCAATAATAATAAGAAAAATTTTACAATAAGCTTTGCTAGTAAACAATGTATGATTCAAATAATTTAAAATATTTTGTATTGTATTTGTATCGGGAATTGATTCGTAAATATTATTGTCTTTTATTTTTTTAATAAGGGTGCTTTTTAAATTTTGTTTATAAATAACATCTGTAGTGGTCATTTTTATATTAATGTATTCTAATACTAAATATATTATATTATCTTCATTCATTAATACATAATTGTCTCCAATATAATTATAGTATATTTTACTTGTTTTATTGTAAAATATATTGTGATTTATATCAAAATCCGTTGAAATATCTTGTGTTAATTTTTTATTATATTTATTTGTCATATCATTATTTTCTGAATACTTTTTCAAGTATACCAAAAAATCTTCTTCTTCTTTATTATTTCCTAAAATTGTTAAAATTTTTACAATTTCATTGTTAATTTTATAATTATTCATGAGTAATATTTATATTTTTATTTAAATACTTATTATATAATAAAAATTATGTCTGAACAAAATGAAATAACATCAAAAACAACAGAATATAAATTAGATATAAATTCTTATAAAGTAGACGAATTATTAAAGTTACTCGATATAAATATAATAGATTATGATAACTATGAAGATATTGTATATGATATAAATAAAAACGCAAATAAAAATATAGAATTTTTTGAAAAGGCAAACAAAAAAGATTTAGTTGAATTTTTTTATGATGTAAAAAAAACTCTTAGTGGAAATACAGATTCATTTAAAGATAGTGAAGAAACTGAAACTGAGGCAGAAAAATTATTAAAATTTTATGTTAAAAAAGATAGTCATAATATGATAAAATACGATAATTTAAATAATTTTAATAATATTAGAATAAATAGAAATACTGTTACCAAATTACTTACCATTGATAGTAGATTTAGAGATAATTATTCTACTAGTATGTCTACTAATTTTGATATTACTTTACAATATATAATAAAAAATGTATTAGAAATGCGATTATCAGATATAGAATTTCCGGCTACTTTTTATCCAATTCAAGATAATTATGAAAACAATTATTTTTGGATAAAAATAGATTATACTAATAATACTACTGGAATTAGTGATAGTGTATATTTATATATAATTATTGTGTCAGGTAATTATTATCCAGCAGATTTATTGAGCGATATTCAAACCGAACTAACAACATTAGAATATCCGATAACATTATCGCAAAATTTAAGTTTTGAAAATGATGGCGGCATTGGTGTTGGTGACGCAAAAGTAACAATTTCTTTTGATTCGACTTCAACGTCAAACAAATTAAGCGGAGCTACTGTAGATAATATTGAATTGAATTTTAAAGCTTCTAAAATATCAGATACTGAAACCGATTACAATCAAATACACGAAATTACATCTGATGATGCCAAGATTACAAATTATTATAATGTAGAATCAACAGTACCTTACCGACAAAGATTTGGTTGGATGTTGGGGTTCCGTGAAAAAGAATATACTGGAAGTACGAGTTATATAAGCGAAGGCCAAATAGATATTATAGGTCCAAGATATGTATATATTATATTAGATGATCATATTGCTTCTCATCAAAATGTAAATTTTTTCTCAAATCGCAATAACGAAGGTTTACTAGATGGAACTATAATCGCACGATTATCAGTTCAAGCATATGCGTTTAGTGTTCAATCTCAAAGTGATATTAAAACGTATAGTGAACCAAGATATTATTTTGGTCCAGTAAATATTGACAGATTAACAGTAAGAGTGGTCGATGAATTTGATAGAATATTAGATTTAAATGGCATGGATTTTTCATTAAGTATCCAAATGTTAACAAAATACGATATTAGTAAAGATCTTAATTAAATATGCATATTATTGTATTCTTTGATAATGTCTGTTAAATTTTTGTCTTTATAAAACAACTCAAAATTAGAATATTTTTTTATATTATAATATATTGATTTCTCTTTACTTTTATGATTTATATACAATGATTTCCATGGTAATGATTTATTAGAAAATAAATAAAAGATAATATAATAGCAAGAAATTATATCATCTCTTTTTCTATATTCATATTCATCTAAATATACTTGATAACTAGAAAATAATCGGTTACCTATAAAATTATTATATTTTTGTCTATTTCTTTTTGTAGCTAATCCAAAATCAATCAAATATAATTTATTATTTTTTACTAATATATTATCAGGCTTAATGTCTCTATGAACATATCCATAATAATGAAAATGTTTAATAATATTTATTAATTCTTTTAATACATTTTTACTATCTAATTTATTTATATTTTTGTCTACATAATGTTCAATTGTATCTGGTATATAATCCATAATAATGTAATTTTTATTTTCAATCTTGCCAAACGTTTTAATATTTATAAAAAAATTACCCCTATGTTTTAATAAATCCAAATATATATCAATTTCATTATATATTAAATGCTTTGATATTTCATTAAAATCAAATTTAATAGCCACATATTTGTCTTTGTGTATATGTTTTCCCTTATATATTTTGGAAAATCCGCCATTATTTATAATACCAATCAATTCATATTTGTCTTGTATTACAATTTCAGACGTCATTTATTAATATAACTCATATAAAGCTTTAAGTCGTATAATTATATCTAATGGAGCAGATTAGCGCATTTAAAACTTATACAAATAATCATTTTGATTTTAGTGAGTTTCAAACAAAAGCATGTTTATCTATTGAAAAAGACAAACATGTTTTAGTTACCGCGCACACCGGTTCTGGTAAAACTTTGCCAGCCGAATTTTCTATATATTATAATATAAAAATAAAAAAGAAAAAAGTTATATATACTTCGCCGATTAAAGCTCTTAGTAATCAAAAATATAAAGAATTCTCCGAGAAATTTCCTGATATAGAAATAGGTATATTAACTGGAGATATAAAGCATAATCCAATGGCCGATTTATTAATAATGACAACAGAAATTTTACAAAATCACTGTTTTAAATGTAAAAATAAAGGATTATATTTAGATTTTAATATTGATTTAGATAATGAGTTAGGTAGTGTAATATTTGATGAAGTTCATTATATTGATAATGTGGATAGAGGAACAGTTTGGGAACAAACAATGATAATGCTTCCTGAAAGCGTACCATATGTAATGTTGTCGGCTACGATAGGTAAAAAAGAGTATTTTGCGAAGTGGATATCGCAAATCACAAATAAAGAAGTGGTTATTTGTGAAAATAATATTCGCGTTGTTCCATTAACTTTTTATGAATTTTTTGCAGTTCAATACAAATATGTGAATAATTTAAAAGACAAAACAAAAAAAGCAATGTTTATAAATAAAAATCAGTACAATTTAAATAAAATTAAAACTCCAAAAAAATACAATTACAAAATATTAAGTGACACAAAAAAATGTATTACTGAATTAAATAAGACAAATACACAAATACCTCATAAATTTGTATTGAATGAATGTTTGAAAAAGTTAAAAGAAAAATATATGTTTCCTTGTTTATTATTTGTATTTTCAAGAAAACAGGTAGAAGCAATCTCCAAACAAATTTTTGTGGATCTTTTTTTAAAAAATGAAAAAGAAACGATGATAAAACCGATTTTCACTAAAATTTTAATAAATAAACTTGTGAACTGGAAAGAATATATTAATTTACCAGAATGTGAAATGTACATAGATTTGCTAGAAAAAGGGATTGGTATACATCATGCTGGAATGTTGCCAATTTTTAAGGAAATTATGGAAATAATGTATGAAAAAAAATACATTAAGGTGTTAATCGCGACTGAAACGTTTGCCATTGGACTAAATATGCCAACGCGTACCGTAATATTTAATTCTCTTTATAAACACGATGGTAATCAACTTCGTCTGTTAGAAAGTCACGAATTTATTCAAATGGCCGGAAGAGCCGGAAGGAGAAATATAGATACCGAAGGACACGTAATATTATTAACAAATAATTATGAACCGCCCACTGAATTGGAATATTCTTATTTATTTAATAATAAGCCAAAGGTATTAACATCTAAATTTAGAATCACTTATAATTTATTATTAAATTATTTGGAAAATTTTGAAAAAAAAGATTTTGTTAAAATGATAGAAAAATCTTTAATGAATGTTGATATTATTTCTCAAATAAATAATTGCAAAAAAAATTTAGAATTGTTGAATGAAAAAAAGACAAATAACACAAATAAAAATATTGATTTTCATTATTTTGAAAGTTATGAAATAATGAAACAAAACATAAATATGGCTTCAAATAAAGAAAGAAAAAAGCTATCAAAACAAATATATGCTATAGAAAATAGTCCCAAATTTTCTAATTATGATAATTATTTCTCATCTAAAGAACTAAACTCTCAAATTGAAAAAGAAAAATATAATCTAACATATGCTGAAACTTATGTGGAAAATCAAATAGATATTGTTTTTAATATTTTACAAAAAAATAATTATATTGATGAAAATTTAAATGCAACATTAATGGGACTAAATGCTTCATACATACATGAAATTCCTTGCTTAGTATTTTGCGATGTTTATAATAAATACAACAAGTTTGAAAATTACACAGAATTAGAAATAATTTCTATATTGTCATCATTTTACGAACTTAAAATTAAAGAAGACTTTAAAACACATTTTCCAAGTATTTTGAAAAATGAATTTAAATATATTGAAGAGCGTTTGAATTATTACAAAGATATAGAATTGCCTAATAATTTATATATAACAAATAAATTTAATATACAATATGATTTGATTGATTTTATTAAACAGTGGTATACTGATATTTCAACAATAGATGAAGCCAAAATATTTTTTAACAATGTTACAAGAGAATTAGATATTTTTATAGGCGACTTTATAAAATGTTGTATGAAATTAGTAAACATTTGCAATGAATTAAAGGTATTTTGCGAAAATGATAATAATTATACTTTGCTGGAAAAAATAAATAATATACAGACCAATCTACAAAAAAGTATTGTCTCTAACAGTTCTCTTTATGTTTAATGGCGTAATGTAGTATATATTTCGTCAACTTTATTTATATAAAATGCCTTTGCTACTGATTTTTCAATTCCATAATTTTGTTTCCAAGCATTCCATTTAGAATATTGTTCAAAATTTAATTTAGATGGGTCGTCTACAGTGCAATTTCCTATTTGAGCTTGCTTATACATACCATACAAATATAATAAATCTTTGTCTGATGGACGAGAAGGACATATTTTTATTAAATTACACGACATATTAAATTGATTATCTAAATTACTTTTACCTAATTTTGACATATTATATATAATTCTTTAAAAATATAATCATATATAAACTAATTGATTATATATATAATAATGAAATTATTGAATATTTTTGTTGCATCTTTGGCAAATTACAAAAATAGCTATCACTATACATTTTACAAAAATATTAATAATATTTATCAAATCAATGGTTCTTATTCCATATTAAATTACAATAAATATGCAGATCCTCTTAAATACGGGACAAAAGCTAGACGGAAAGTAAAATACTCATATCACAAAAAAGGAACCATTGAAGATCACCATATTATTCCAAAAGAATTTGAAAAACACATATTATTTAAAGAAATTAATTTTAATGTTTGCTGTAGTAATAATATTTATGTAATGCCACCTCTAGGCAGAATGATAAACCACGACACTATCTATCATACGAATCATAGATTATATAATGAATTTGTAAAAGAAAATTTGAATAATATATTAGTGAAGAATAAAGACAAAGACAGCAAAAAATACGAGTTTGTGTTATTTTTTAATAATTTGAAAGAGTTATTAGACAATAACGACGAATATTTGAATACATTATTTAAATATTAGGTTGTGAAATATATATCTGCAGTTTTATTTTATTTTTGTCTTTTTCTTGATCCATAAAGACAAACAGTTTGAACAAATGGCAACTATAATTATTTAAATGTTGTAATATTGTTATATAAGTTGTTAAATTTAACTTTGGTATATAGACCATATACTTGTATTTACTATCTTCTTTCAATATTTTGTCAAATACATATCCTTGATATTTGGTATCAATATCATTTTCTCTGTCATACAAATACTGTGAATATATTTTACATTTTGATTGAATTTTTCTTATTGATCTAGAACATATATTTATATATTCAATTTTGTCTTTATGAGTCCAATAACTGTGGAATTGAATTGCTTTACTTTCTTCTGTAATTATTCCCATCATTTTTAACAATGAAATATTATTTATAATATCTACTAATCGCCTCATAGGAGATGTTATCTGTAAATATAATTTTGATTTGTCTTCTATTGCTTTAATCATATCATATCTAGATCCATTTCTTTTCAAATTTATTATATAATCATATATATGCGTCGGAACATTGTTTTGATTGTCTAGAGTCAAAGAACTATGCGTCTCTAATATTCTATATATGCCATAATTTTCTTTTGATAAATAATCCGCAACATAATGATTGAAATATAACATTAAATGTGTAATTAAATCTCGCGAATTATTTATTTTTAACATTTTACTCATCTTACAATAATACTTATTCTCATTCACATCATCATAAGTATAATTTTTACTTATATACACATAACACAATTTCAATTCTTGTCTTATAATGTTATTATTATCATCATAATACATATCTAATGCATAGCACAATTTACTATGTTTTTCATTTAAACTATGCAATACATTATTCAATATGGTTGGCATCATAGGCCTCTTCTTGTCTGGCAAATATATTGTAGATATCCGATTTGTAAAAGAATCCCACAATTCTAAATAATCCATTATTAATGCAACATTTGTAATATATACTGTAATTTTATTTTCTTTGAAATTATATGAAATCGCATCATCATGATCATTTGATATATTAGTATCTATTGTAAATACATGTTCGTCTTTTTTTGATATTCTAGAAATATTGTATTTTTTTACAATAGATTCATTAATTTCTTCGCATGTATACTTATTTAATTTTTCTTTTACAGTTTTTGTAAATTTTTGTATTGACACATTCAACGACTTACAATACAAAATATACTCATAATAATTATTCACATCCTGAATTTTTCCAAAGTTTTGACGCATAGAACCAATTGGGTCTTCGCATTCATTCCAATAATTATAACTAAATGTTATATATATTTTATGAATAGATTTATCAAAATTATATGGAACTCTGTACGGTATAAGAAAAGCCGGTAATCTTTTATCATCGGCCTTACATAAGTACAATAATTTGTCTTTTTTTTTACCATAACTAATCTTTATATCTAATACGCCAGGAATATTTTCACATAATCTAAGTGGAGAATGAACTATCTCAATAATATTATTTTCAAAATTAAATATATCATTTGAAAATAATTTTGATCCTCTCACAATATCTTCGCCTACATATTCGACTTTCTCGAATGTATCCGTTTTTACTATTTCATAATTCTGATTGTCGCCATATTGATCGTTTGTAACAAACTTTAACATTATATACATAGACAATTTATATTTATATACTATTATATACAACAATACTTCTTTTTCTTTACAACTAGTTCTTTATCTATTTCTATAACACCATTTATATGATTATGATACAAATACCCGGTTAACATATTTTTTATTAATAATATAAATATGTATTCTATATCATTTTTTGAAGTAACCTCGTAAAATGGAATATTGTGGTCTTCAGCAAACTTACTCGCTAACTTATAAGGAACTTTCCTTTTATCATCCTTATCAAGTTTTGTACCTAATAAAAGTATTTTAACAAATCTATTTTCTTTGGTTATTTCATTTAACCAATACAAACAATTATTGAAACTATTCATATTTGTTATGTCATAAGTAATTATACAGCCGGCTACATTTCTATAATATGTACGAATGATTGAACGGAATCTTTCTTGACCTGCTGTATCCCATATTTGAAGTTTTATTATTTTATCATCTACAGTAAGCTGTTTTGAACCAAAATTTATGCCAACTGTTGAACCTACATTTTCGTGATAAACATTATTATGAAATTTATATATAAATGTAGATTTACCTACACCGGAATCTCCCAAAATAATTGTCTTAAAACTATATATTTTATCCATTTATATTTTACCAATATGATATTTCGCATATATCATCTAAATAATTTCCATGTTCATCCATCGAAAATATATCTATAATTGATTTTTTTTTATAATTTATTATTTGTTTATGGACATTTTTCCACCCGTAAGATATTTTTAATAATATTATACTATCGAAGATAATTTTGTCTTTTATATTTTCTGGTATTTGATTTATCATATCATTCATATGTTTATCATTTTATTTTACCATTTTGTATTTAAATGATTTTTTGCTGTGTTACCAACTCCTGTGCAATATATCCTACAGTACCAATCATCGCCAAACGACCATTCGAGAGCTCCTTGTTTGATAGGTCTTCCTGGAAAGGCATAAACGTATTCAACATTCCCGGCTGAACATTGTCCTTAAGTTCAAATAACTTTTCACTTGGATTCTTATACAAAGACAACATGCGAATAAACTCGAAAATCGCCATATAACCTAGACCAAACCGATTCCATTGTCCATGATCTTTGCTGAAATAATCAATGGCTAAAGTATCTCTATCAATAATATCTAGAATTGGCAATATTGTCGCGGCAATCATGGCAACACGTCCATGATGCAACTCCGCCTCACGCAAATATTTAAGATCTTTTTCGCGAAGATTCTCAGTCACTCCCAGTGGATCAAAATATCCGGTTGGACTAATATCACCATTGTAAATAAAACTTTTCGTAGCCGGCTTAGATGGACCCACCTGAAATCCATTTACGCCAAAGATTCCGCACATTGATACAATAACACTAATAAATGAGAGTTTCATATTATACTCATAATGGTAACAACTCTTTAAGTTTTATTTTTATCTATTTTTAGAAATATATTAAACCCAATTAATCCTAATAATCCACTGAAAAACATTTTAGATTTATACAAAGTTTTTGTCCAATCTTCTTTTTTGTATGATTTAAAAAAGAAAAAGAGAAAACTGAAAAAATACATAATAATAACTGTTTTTGAAACTAACATCCAACCACTCAATCTATCTAATTTTACCATATTATATGACCATACACCTCTTAATGTATAATTAATAAATATTGCACACAAGCAAGTCAATATAAACAAAAAACAATGACTTGTTTCTTTAAATGTATATTCTGTTATATAAATCAATTCACCAAATACTAAAAATATTATCATAAAATGTGAAAAAAAATTATAATATGGTAATTCATGAATACTTAATGTTTGCTTTGGGAATAAATAAAAAAAATATAATACGCTGATTGTTAATGCCAAAGGTGCAACCATCTTGAAATATACTTCAGACTTTTTATTAATCAATGCTAGAAAAAAATAAAAAAACAATAATATGATTGTATGGTGCGTAATTTGCGAAAAATACCAACATATTTTATCTACCACACTATTATCATGAATATTTGTTCTTTCGCTCTTATTTGGAAAAAAGTCAGAAAAATTTTCTTTTCCATGCAACGCCGATATAAAACTCAATACAATCGAAAAAAATAAAAATACACTACTTATAAAATAAAAAGGCGTTCTTTCATTAATAAAATTGTTTTTGACCACCTTTTCAATATCATTTTTTATATTTTCTAACAAATATATATTCTTTTGATACATTTATTAATTTTTGCTATTATAATTAAATACTTTTTTGAAATAAAGTATTAACTTATTAATTATTGTACTATATGATAATTTCTCAATATCGCATTTTTGATCTTTGTTATTTACAAATGACACTAACCACCCATTTGGGACATATACAACAGTACCCTTCTTACAATGCAATTTTTGAAAAGATGAATTATTCCACAAATATTTAATGTCATTTTCTTTTTTTATATCAAAATTGTCTTTAAATTTTGGATGTATTAATACCACATCGGCATCACCATTTCTTATAAAATAATATGTAATACTCTCGTCATTAGTATGTATTGGTATACTACCACCTTTACTTAAAATATACATAATATCTATCATTTCTGATTTTATATTTGGAGTAAATAAATCGAAAGAATTTCCTATTTTTTTATATTTTTTATATTTATTTTTTTTGTCTTTTTCTAATAAAATTAAATCTTCTTTTGAAAATTCTCTATTTATATGATCCGCGTCAAAATAAAACGGCATTTTTAATAATATTTCATTATTCAAATTTTGTCTTGTTAATTCGCCTGTATTATCAAAATTATAAAACTCATTATTTTTATTTATTTTTATATCAACATACACCAGAAAATATAACAATAAAAAAATACACAAAATAAATATTTCTAGTAACATAAAATTAATGAATATTAATCATTTTATATTTAAATGTATTATTCTATAATTTCATTTGTTAATTCATTATTATCCAATTCATTATTATCAAATTCAGAGAAATCAAATTCATCATCATCTTCTATCTTAGGAGCTACATAATAGACAATATTCAATTTATTATCTTCTTCATCTTTGTCTAACAAATTAAAGACAAACGGGGCTTCTTCGCTTACATGAATACTAATGCTCTTGAATGTTGAATATAACTTACTGATTAGGTTTGGGAATTTTAACGACACCTTGCAATATAACTTCAAATCTTCTTCTACCATAAAATCTTCCAATAATTCACATCCTAACTTTAATTGGTATTTTCCATTTTCTCCAAAAGATCTCATATAAATCGCATCATTTATATAAATCAATTCTAATGTATCGCCAAATAATTGCAGATCATTTATATAATTGTCTAGCTTTTTTGTATTTATAGAAAAGTCTAAACTGTGGTCTATTTCTTGCGATTCCATTATGTCTGTTTCTATATCAACCAAATGTATCTCAAATGTTTTTTCGATACCATCCGCATAATTCATAATAATATCCATAAATTCATCATTATTTACAAAGGTAACAATACATTTTGGCTGATACATTGCTAATATTACACTTATGTATTTCGTATTGAATGAAATTGTCTCTATTGTGCTATCATAATCTTTAAACCAGCCTTTATCTATATTTATATTCAAAAGGCTAACGTGAGCATCATCCATAACTTGGATAAATATACCATCTTCCTTACAATATATTGAACAATAATCATTTAATGATTTTATCATTTTAAATAATTCAACAAATTTTAATACTTTTTTTGATGAATCAATCACGATCTTCATTTTATATGATTTTCAATTAGTTTATATATTTAAATCAATTTTATTTTATTCGTAATCTTTATCCCTGAGACTTAGCTCTTGTCCTCATCTTTATTCTCGTCGTCGTCTTTTTTCTCACTTTCACCCTCAGCTTTATTCTCGCCCTCATCTTCGCCCTCACCCTCAGCTTCAGCTTTATTCTCGCCCTCATCCTCACCCTTGGCTTCAGCTTCA
>CERI01033167.1_pt1 | contig 27187 bp, 26 predicted proteins | sample 350261 | NCBI WGS metagenome assembly CERI01 (sample SAMEA2620979, study PRJEB7988) | marine metagenome | isolation source: saline water (ENVO:00002010), including
CACACGAGATGTTTATATGAAACACGGCATACCTTACAAGTGTGTTGTTTTAATCTATGGTCCTCCGGGAACGGGGAAGACATCAACAATCACAAGCATAGCCTCCGCAATAAACACAGATATTTACATCATACCCATGTTCAAGGAACTTACCGATTATACATTTGTGGACGCACTCTCGGGTGTAAGAGATAGAGAAGATGATAAGAAAAGTATCATTGTTCTTGAAGACATCGATACCATCTTTGACACACGGAAAGAAGGAGATGATAACAATATGTTGACTCTCAATGGTTTACTCAATGCATTGGATGGACATACGTGCCCCGAGGGTTCATTGATCTTTATGACAGCAAATAATCCTCAGGTATTTGATTCAGCATTGATACGTTCATGTCGTGTGGATTATAAGGTTCATTTGGACTACATTGATGAATATCAAATCAAGAAAATGTATGAATCATTTTTCCCCGATCAAATGAAAAAGTTTTCAAAGTTCTACAATTTAGTATGTGGAAAAGAGCTGACTACAGCGATGCTTCAGGAGTTTTTTTTCTACAACAGAAAGAGTCCCGATATTACAACTGAGATTTCAAAGCTAAATGATATCATTCAGAAGAATGATCCAAAGAACTTTGAAAAAGAAAAGAAGAATATGTATAGTTAAAGGTGGATTTGTTTTTCAATTCGTTTCTTATTCATTTTTATATCTATAACAGAGGACAAATATTTCAGACGTTTGAAAATAAATGATTTTATCATGGAGTGTTTTGATAAATCCACTTGAGCTTCAGGATTGAGTAAGATATGAAGGAGAGTATCATCAAAGTTTTCGTGTAAAGTTGAAATCAGTTCCTGATGAATATTATTCTGATGAACACATATCATTGAACGACTAAGATAATTATTGTATTTGTATGAATAAGTCTTATTATTTCTATACTCTGAAATAATTTTATGAGGGAAAATAACATTGTGAAGTATCAAAAGATCATAATACAGAGAATCATTCTGGGGTGAAGATTCTACGAGTCCACCAAGAATAATAGAATCATAAACGTCAACAATTCTATCGTGATCCATATATCGGCTCAAATCATGAAGGAGATTGAATCCTACAGTATTGTATTCACTGAGTGAATAATAATCAGAATAAGATTGAGTATTCATGAGTTCTTTGGTAATATTCTCGGTTCTTTCTTTATGATCGGTGTTATTTTTTTGAACTGAGAGGTGAAGGAAGATAATATTCAGATTCAGATGACAATCGCGTATGAAACTTGCTAATTGTGTTTTATTCATTCCGGGATCCATGGTCGCACAGACAATCTGAATGATGTCATCAATGGAGGGAGCTATCTCTACAAAAAAAGAGAACTTCTTTAAGCTGTCAATGGAACGATTGATTTTCGTAGTTAAGATAACTGAGGGGATTTTACAATCTCTAATAATAGAGACAAGCTTGCTTTGAACTGTGGTTTTAAAAAGTTGAAAATCATCAATGTAAAGAGCTTTTCCAATCGATGTAGAGAACATTTGCATGATATCTTTTCTTCCAATTGAAGAGAGGATATATTCCTCAATGTTAATGTTCTCAATATTCTCAGGGGATACACGTATTAGATTGTATCCTTGAAGGAGTTTTTGGGCAAGAGTAGATTTACCAGACCCAGGTCTTCCGAAAATAACGAGGGGTTTTTGTTTGTTTTGTTTCCATTCATCAACATTTGTATCAAATGGTTTCATGAATAGAGTAAATGAATAATGTTTAAATAAAAGAAATTACAGGAGATTTGAGGTATCGTAAGTATAATTGAACTCCCGAGTACTTTCGGGGAAGTTGATGGGTTGGGGAAGTCTTTCTAATTCTTGAACATATTGAGTGTGTTGGAGAACATTGGCCGAAACGAACTCAGCACAATAATCCACAACCAATTGGTTGAGCTTCACTATCTCGTCTTTAAGTTCTTGAAAACCAGAACGGAAGTTTCCATATTGTAAGAGGATGGATCTCATAACAATGAAGAGCTCATTCTCAGATTGCTTTGAAATAACATTGTTCGTATCTTGATAAACGCGATATCTGATAGTATCCTGAATTATATCAGTATTCATCTTAGAGAAAAAATAGGTACTTAGAGCATTTTCTTCAACAATACCTTTCACAGAATTAGCCTGATTGTCTCTATGAATTACAATATCATTGAAGATTTCTTGAGAAACTGCATTTTCGGCAACTTTGGTAGCGTCTTTTATCCGACCATTATTAATATCAGAAACTACATCATCTAAATCAAACTGTTTGAAGATGTCATTTTCATTCGCCAAACTAGCGGAGATTAGATTGGGATCATTCAATTCAGAGATGTCTTGAAACCCGGATTGAGAGATGCGAGGATCATTTGCAGAAACAAAATTAATCATAGCATCCGCCCCCCCATCACGCCTAGCCCCAGTATTAATAACATCACGACTAAGGACACTTCCTTCACTAACATAAGGTTGATAAGTTGTATCAGAGGGATCCATTATATTGTAAGTTTAGATAATATTTACAAGAAGAGTTAATTCTCCGATTTAATTCTCTGATTTTTTTCTTGAAGATAATCACTATCAATAACATTGTAAGAAACGAACTCGGTCATATATGCGCTAGTCATTTTATCATAGAGAACTGAATTTCGGGCCACACAGAAGGAATTGTAGAGTTTCATCCCAACCAACAGCGTGAAACTAAAGAAACAAGAAAGAGTTGTCGAACTATAATAATTCTCTTTGAGAAGACGAATAGACAGAAGATTGTTCAGAACATAAAAAACAATGGTGACTCTAACAATTGTGTAGTAGTACTTGTTCAGACGATCCATTCGGACATCAAGTTCTTTATGTTTTATTATTTCTGTCTTCAGTGAATTATCGGATTTATCATTGTCTATATCCAAATATTTAATAGACCATTCTTCTCTTCTTAATTCAATAAGAAAATAGGCTATAAAGAGAGTGGCAGTCAAAACATTCCAATAAAGAACCAGATCATGAAAATGATCTCCTTCGTTTAGATTCTCTTCTAGGGAGCACACGCGATCATCACATTTTTGAGGGACAAAGAGTGCTAAGAGTGTTCCTGTCATAACCTTGTAGGTTTGAAGAAGAAATAATCCCCCAACCTTAAATCTCTGAACAATATCAACATCTAACATTTTTATCTACTCTATTAGTATAAATATGGCTCTAAGTAATACCTTTTCTGGAATTCTTTCCTTAATGTCTCTTTATATCATTATTGCGAACTCTGTTATCGTCAAGTTTTTGTATGATATAAGGAAAAAAGATGAATGCAAGGGGACTCCAATGTTTACCCTGGTGTATGATTACTATATATTAGAGTTTTCGGTCGCCCTCACAGTCTTATCACTCAGTAGTGTCGTGGCGTATAATTTGCCTATGTCTCAAAATATATCTAACATGGTTTCTCCAATGCTTTCTTCATTGCTGAAAAAGAAACACTTAACGAATGTATTGATGGCATTCATATTTGTAATGAATTGTATTATCTTCTATGTGCTATACGAGTTAAACAGTAAAAAAATATGCAGTGATATTCATCCATATTTATTGCATTATTTAATGTACAGTATTAGTTCTGCTATCATGGGGATTGCTTATGGTGGAGTCTTACATTTCGGCCGAATGAAATAATCAAATATCCAGCAAATGATTCAAAAGTATAATTTCATCGGGAACATAATCGTCAAGATCTAACTCTGAATCATCCAGAACCCATAGAGCGCATGATGCGATTTGAATAGTAACATCTTCTTCCACATCTTCATCCTCATCGTCTTCAACTTCATCTTCTTCCTCATCGTCTTCAACTACATCATCATCAGCATGCATCATCATTTCATCATCATTTAACACCTCAGCATGTTCATCTACTTCGACTACTTCCACATCTTCATCTACATCTTCTTCCTCATCTTCTTCCTCATCATCTTCAACTACAACATCTGAAGAGCTATCAGATTCATACTCTGCGATTGTTCGGAATCCAATGTTAAGAAGACTATTTCTGTAAGCTTCTTCATCTTCTTCATTAGTATCTCCCTCACTGCCCGTAAGATGGGTTGTCACATATTTGTTCTTTTCTACTGTGGTAATATGAGGTAATTCAATATCTTTGTAGCATTCAAAGATGTCTTCAACAAGACAATCCGGTGGGAGTTTGATTCGGTCCATCTGTTCAAAGATCCATTGATATTTGATGGCGCATTCTTTCCATTTTTCGTGGTCTTTTTCTTTTCTTTCGTTCATAATTTCTAACTGGCGATTCTCTTCTTTCAATCTTTTTTTTTCCAACTTGAGATCCTCTACCCAATCAAAGAATACAGATAGAGATTTCTCTTTATCCCTGATATAGATGTCCTTTTCTTTAAGAGCATCAAGATAGGTTTTGTGCGTCAGCTGCAACTCTTGGCGAAGTAGTTTAATTTGATGAATATGTTCTGTGGGCATTTTTGTATCCATATAAATATACTGATAGTTACAAAAAAATTATGGAAAACATCAAATTCAACAACAAGGGAATCTTTACAATCTATCGCCAGAGAAATCGCTAACTATCTGAGGGGAAGCACTGTCAAACCCCACAACATCCATCATCCCGGAATCATTGGGATCAGCAATACTGAACTTATTGCTTTGCATCCCCATCACAACAAGCTTGGCATTCGGGATATTCATTTCTGTCCTGTACTTCTTGAGGGCTTCACTGGGATGAATATCTCCCCAATACGTTTCGGAATCGGTGTACACGATGAAGGTGTCAATCTCAATCTTCTTGGAGAGAGCATACATCATGGGGAGAGCGCAATCTGTGCAACCGAAGTTTCCACGCTGTGTCATCTTGAAGGCTTCTTTCAGCGAGGTTTCCTTTCTCAAAGGGACCTCTTCCAGTTCTGAATGCTGAAAGCAGCATCGGTCTTTTCCCGACGAAAAGAATACCGTATGACAGAAGGGCTCTGTTCGGACCATAATGAGGGCCATCACGGTTGCAGCCTCGTGGCAGGTGATAGACATACCCGACCCCCCCGTACAAGGTGCGGTCATAGATCCAGAGACATCTACTGCATTCAGGATACGCTTGGATGAAGGAACAACATTCTTGAATGAAAGCTCGAAAGCAGTGTCAAGAGCAGAAACCACTCTGACATCTGGTGTCCAAGTGAGGCTTCCCTTATATCCTCCACCGTGACCATAGGTCAGATGAGCCAAGAGGACTGTGAGGGGGTGTATCTTGGACCTTTCAATCACATTCTTATCGGTGATCTTGTCTACAATGCCTTGAATGTGAGTTTCACATTCGGTGATTTCAGTGAAAGTGGAGATCTTTCCGAGAGAGCGAATCAATGCTGTCAAAGGCATCCTCTTGAGAAGGGTGATCCAAACGTCCACCGAGTTCAGGAGTTCGGAAGGAATATGTTCGCGAACAAGATGATGGGATTCAATGAGTTCACACATCTCCTTTCCTTTGTCTTTCCCAAGACCCTTCGCTTTCTCAACGGCGATGATGAAATCAAGGACTGCTGTCGCGTTTGAAAGTTCACATGGAGAGGGCATCTTTTTCCGGATTGCCTCAGAGACTTTCAGAGTTTTCTCTAGACCCGATGTGAGATAGGAATAGATGATCTTTCGCGCGGAAGAGTTTGGTTTGGGATGTCCGAGTCGCAGAGCATCCCTGTGGGTGTATCCGTGGCGGGACATGTACTTCGTTGCGCTTCGGATAAGTTCAAGTTCCGAACCGTTCTTGTGTTCATTGTACCACCTTTCGATCACTTTTCTCTGAGAACGTCCCCAACCCGTAGTTCCGTTCATTTTCAGAGAGATCTTTTCTCTGAGATCAAGATATTCAAAGAGATGAGTGGGAATCCGACAGATCTTCTGAACAGCTTCATTTGCAGCTTTCTTGAGTTCCAGGTCTTTGCTCAAAGAACAGATCGCCAGGACAAGGAGAGTGTAAGTTTGCTTCGGAGCACGCGCTTCAACACTCACATTGACGAGAGTATTGACAATCTCCAGCCCCGAGCCCTCCTCCACCATGACGAGAATGTTTGTGAGATGCTCAAGGTTGTTCTCTTTTTCTGTCACGTAGTATTGTGGTTTGTCGCTGCCCAGGATAAGGAACCTGAGGAGCATCTTTTCCGGACTGATCTTGTAAGACTGCCCACCGGCATTGTTCATCACTGTTCCCTCAATGGGTTGCATCTGGGAGTGGGCGCTCATAATTTCAGTCGTTCTTATCTTTGTGTGTTGGTTTCTCTATCCTATAGAGAATCAAATTTATCTTTAAACCATTTGAGAGGACGAATCTTTTAGGTATCTCTTTAATTTTTTTCTAATTTATATATAAATGAAAAAGAGTGAGTGTAATAAGCTGGCGGAATTCTGTCATAATACGAGAAATCGTGTTACCCTCAAAATGTGTGATTATACGGGAAAAGAATGCGAGGCGTTAAGAGAATATCATCAGGTTCTCTTAGTCACAGAATGCTTGTGTAATTATGCGGCGTGCTGCTATTGTGAAAGAGAAGATATAAATGATAACATTCGTTCCGAATTAAAGATGCGTTGTCATGAATTGAAAGAAGCGTGTGAGGGTATTCAGAAGCTTGTTCCTAAAGAAAAAGAATACTTAAATTGTGGTAAGATTAAGAATATATGTGGAAAAAAGAAGAAATCTCACAAAAAATAAAGATTATTCTGAAGTATGATTCCCTAAATTGTAGATAGCATCTGTGATATATTTTTTCAAACGTCTCGTTACTATTTCATCAAGGATATAATAACGATTCAAATAGGAATAACCAAAATATTTTAAATACTCATCTTGTTTTGGTTGGGATACAATATCTCTAGGGGAAAAAATATCAGGAGACCCTTTCCCCGGATAAATATTTTTAGTTCGGTAAGATAAAGAGTCGGGGATAAAATCCGGATGATAACATTGAATATAGGCATTTACATAATCATTGTGATACATTGAAAAAAGTCCTTTGAGGGGATGATACGCTCTATGTTTTGAGAGATTTTCTTCTAGGGAACGATAATATAACGAACTATGTGTTTCCCACAGGTCTATATGATAATTGCGAGATTCTTCTTTTTCTAAAGAATAAATGAGAGTAAGCATCATATCTACCAAATCTTCAGATTGTAGATAATTTGTTAAAAAGAGAGAGAGAAACTCTTTCCGAGTCATTTATAAGTAATCAGATTATTTTCTTTAAATTATAATTCACCACGCATCTTCTTATCATAACATTCTTCACAGATAATCATGTTGTAATATTTACACCATATTTTAATCTTCCAAACATCCTCTTTTCTACAGTTACACCAATTACATTTAGATTTACGAAAACACATTACAAATGAAACTATATTAAATAGACTTATTTAATTCTTGAAAACACGTTCTCCAAGACAAGCTTCGGTAAGTATGAGTAAGTTCCTCGTCTTTTTGAATATCTTTAATCGCCCGAACAGTATACACATCATTTACAAAATCGCGATCCATCTTAGTATTAGGGTCTTTTGAAGTATTGTAGAATGTTGCACACCCCGAAGCAAATGCCCAGACAGTTCTGTCTTCACTCCAGGTGAATAAATAAGGATTCTTATTCCCCTCGGTTTCAACCCTTCTTACGACTCCAGTCTCCACAATATCTCCCGCTGAAATATCTTCATTGGCGAATGCTCCTAGACCCCTTTGAAATCCCGCATCTTTTACATAGACTTTACTACAATCCACTAAACTCATATTAGATCTTAAAGACTATGTTTCCTTAAGTAAATTAATTTTTCTTTTTCTTTTTTTTCTTCTTGGTCAACACAATTCCTCCTTTATTAGTCGTGTAATCGGGATAATTAATCATTTCGGGATTGTATGAGTTTGTTCCATATCTATCAATTTTCTTATTTTCACAAACAGATAAATAATTATTTTTTATCAGTTTGGAATACTTCTTATTGCTCTTTAACAGATGAAAGATATACTTTTGAGAAAGACTTAATTTAGTATATGCTTTATCAGATTCTTTAATTTCCTTGAATCGTTTGAACTGCGTATTCTTTAAGAGGGGATTAAAATCATCTTGATCCGTAGTTTTTTTAGTTCCATGAATCTCAGTATTCTTAACAAAGAATTTGGATAGTTCCGGATAATTTACAAGACCCCAAATAATAACATCATTAAAGATCTCATAAGAATAGTTGATGTTTTCAAATGTCTTGGCAGTATCTTCTTTATCGAGAACGGTGGGAATACTTTTTACTCTTAAATCATTATTTCCCAATTGTTGAATTAGGTAATCTGTGGGTGCTTTTTTTGAGGTAATTGTGAGACCCGCGGGTTGTTTGAACCAGGGTTTAGGGTTAAACGCAGCCATATGTATTCCAAAGGAATTGCACGGATCAAGGGTCCAGCTCTGAAATGCGAACTCAACAAATGTCCATTTTCCTGAGTATCTTTTGGTGAGGTAATTTTGTTCTGGGAAACAATAGGAGTTTTTTCTCCACTGTTGTCCGCCTGGTTTATCAAAATCAAAATCATAATATCCCTTGTGTTTTTTATTTGAACCCATCCATGTCTCAACGGGGGAGGTTAATTCTTTAATCATTTCATTGTATTCTTTTTTACTGGGGGAAACAATCATTAAACCTGCATTCACATCAGCTCCAGTGGGTTTATCGATATCTGTGATGGCTTTCGGTATTCTCTGACCGTGTTTCAAGAAATCACATCTATCCCAAACATAAGCCTGTTTGTAGGGTTCTTTTTTACGGTATTCAACCCATCCAGCTGGAGTGTTCAGCATAAACAATGAATCATAAAAGTTGAGGGGTACAAGATCTGAATCCACAAAACATACTTTGTCGTAGGGAAAGAGGTCGGGATTAAAGATATGAAGTTTGAAGAAAACGTGAGAATAGGGATGTTTTTCTGTATAATTGGGACAATTCTTGAAAATTGCGGGGTCCATTTTGATATTCTTTAATTTACCCGAACCAGGCATATCAAAGGGTGATATATAGGGAACACGAATAACTTTATCAAACACAATATTCAATCTATCTCTATCATCTTTGTTAATATCAGGAGTAACGAAACAAATAACATCGGCATTGGTGCCCTGGCGTTTTAGACCAAGAGCTCCTAGAATACAGCCATCTAGGTAAGCGGCTTTTCCTGTTTTAGGATTGGGAAACATACCAAATGCATAGGCATATCTCTTTTTCCCATTTCGTTTAATCATGTGGTTTTTCTTGGGCATTTTAATCTTCATAAACTCATCACAAAAGATAAATGAATCTGTCATTTGCTCCAAGAAATTATCAGAATTATTCTTATCTTTTGGTGTTCTGAATGTTTGAACCTTGTATTCTGTATATTTTGGAGTAGTTTTCATTTCTCTAAACTTCAAAGTGGGTGGACGGACATAATATTGTCCTGTGGCGGCTCCCGGCATATATATATAGATAGATTATATTTAAAGAGGTCTTAATAAATATATATAAATCACATTAATCATGGAGCAAAATGATTTAAAGGATATTTTAACTGGGAACGAATGTGAACCTGAAAAAGTATCAAAGGTGAAGACATCAGAGAAACAGATACTTCAAGGAGTTCCTCAAAATGATGGTATTGGTGAGTCAATTGATGAGTATTTACCCGATGAAGAAAAGAAATCTATTTATGATAGAGAATGGACAAAGTTGGAAAAGGGAATGAAACTGAATAGACTTCAATTATTTGTCGGCGATGAACAAACGAACCGGAATCTATCCGATACAGAATGTTTACAATTGAAAGATCTTCTATTCAAAATGTGCAATGAAGGATTGTTCAACAAGTCTAATATTGTTTCGTATGAAAAAGAAAAGATTACAAACATAAAGATACTTGAATATGATGAAGAGAAAAGGGTTTACCGAGGAAAGAGACAAAAGAAAAAGATTCGAACAACTCCCAAATCTAAATCCAATTTAGACAGAGTATTAAAAAAAAATAAGTGTTCTTATAAACATGGAGAGTCAAGTTTCATTAAATGAAATAAATACAGAACCTGTGTGCCCCATATGTTTAGATGAAATAAAGGATATATCTTGTAAAACTGAGTGTGGTCATATTACCTGTAAACAATGTATAGAATCGTGGTTTAATAAAAATAAAGATACCTGTCCATTATGTCGCCAAACAATAGAGTGTTATCATGAGAACAATGAGAAGGTTAGAGTTATCAAAATAAGGGATACAACCGTATCTGAAGAGGAAACTCAACGATACACATTATTTTTACAAGCTCTTATCAAGAGACTCAAAATTTACAAATATATGAACTATAGCTTCGGTTTTTTATCTCTCTATTTGTATTGGGCATCTAACAATGCCTATATCAGTAGGAATGAGTACAGGGAAATGTATGAGACGTGTAATACCAGTCTACATGAAATAACACACGAATCAGAAGAAACCTTAACATACACAAATGTTTTGGTGGTTATTGGGGGTCAAATGATACGATGTATGCTCCCCGATAAATATCTATCCAAATGTTTTTGATGAAATAAAATATTATATATAATATATATTATATATTATATATGAAGAGAACCTTGCGAAATAGGAAAGCTACTGGGCGCAGGAAAGCTACTAGGCGTAGGAAAGCTACTAGGCGTAGGAAGGGAGGGTACAATTTAACCGGAAGGCGTAGGGCTTCGCGGGTGAAACGAGGGGGGAGAACTGTAAAGAAGGAAATGAAAGGAGGTGCCTGGTGGAAGGGGGACAAAGGTTTAACAGATTTCAGTGCCGATAAACTTGAACAATTAGATAAAGAGAGCAGTAGGAGCCCGAGCCGCCGCGGGTGGGATTTCACCGATAAAAGACATGCTAAAACTTTATATATGCAGGCGCACCAGCTCCAGAAGCTCCAGCGGGTCGGTGAGGATATCTGGAAAGATTTCTTGATCTTGCAGCAGGGTGAATACAATAAATATTTAGAGGAGAGTGGGAAAGCGAAAAGTGTCGTCGGCGACACCTCTTCCATAGGAAATCGGCTCAGAGATCTGTACAATGAGGGGCAGTCCACCAGCAAAGAAGAAGCGAAAGCTGCGGCAGAGAAAGTCGTGCAAGATGTGGCGACCAGTATAAAGGAACAATGGTGTCCAATTGGAGATTACGAAGCCCTGAAGACAATGAACCTAATTCCATCGATGGAAGATGGATATGTTGGGAAAGAAGTATTTCATAAATATTACGGTAAGGGAAAAATAGTCGGCTATGAGGCTGGGGGTCGGGGGGTAGCGTGGGTATTGGGAAAAAGGTTCGGTGGGCGGGGATGGTTTGTTCGTTTTGAGGAAAAAGCGTTTAAACCTTATCTTTACAATTTCCGCTTCAAAAGCTTTTGGATGAAGAACAATATTTTGGTTCATAAGCCGACCGAATACATGCTTATCGACCTTATCATCGGGTACAACAAGAGGGACGGAACGGTCTCTGCTTCCGATGTGCGCAACGCAATCAATGATTATCCATTTAAAGGGTTAGATGAGCTTATTTTTCTTCCGAAGATGGCGACGGTTGGGGCAAAGATAAATGGGGGCTCTCCGCGGGCGGCGCGGGCTTCGCCCGCGGCTCGCGCGGTCGTGGCGCCTCAGAACCCGAAAGTCTCGCGCGACCCGCGGGCTTCGCCCGCGGAGAGGCCCAGCGGAGTTCCGAGTCAGAGGAAAAAATTCGCGGAGGGTTTTTCCTTAACGAATATAGAAAATATTGATACAATTCTGAATGAGAAAGGCATAAAGTTAAAGAAATCCCTTGATCTTTGGGCTCGGTTGCTCACGGATATTATAAGAGGAGATTTAGCGAATGAAGTAAACCGTATTCACCAACAAAAACATATTCTTCATAGGTTATTAATTATGTTTGAAGAATTAAGCGCGCTCCCTGAAGATGAAAATTATATAGATGCATGGATACAAATCTTTACTCCGGTCTCGAAGACGCATGCTGTCTCTCGGGGCCAGCTCGTGCTGGCCTCGGATGGCACCGCGGAGGATCTGAAGGAAGGGGTTACCGTCGCTAGTATATTTGTCTGTTGCATGATTTCGATAATTCTTGGCGCGCAGTTTGGGCTGACCGGCGCGTTTATCGCAGGTTTGGCCTTCCTGTCCGGGTGCGTGAGCAAGGGTGAACGAGCCGGCGAAAGCGCGGAAAAAAATTTTACTAAACTGGAAAAAAATATTACTAAACTGGAAAAAAATATTACTCAACAAATTGGGAAACTCCGGCCACTCGAGCCGCGCCGCCGGCCGCTCCTCGGGTCTGAATAAAAATTAAGAAACTCGAACTCCTTGAACATGGCCGGCATGGCCGGGGCGCTAATCGGCGCACCCGAGAGTTAAAAATCTTCATCAATTTGAAAACTTCCCGAGTTGTCAACATTGGGATTCGCAGCATTAGCATATTCTCCAACCCTCTTTTCAAAGAAGTTGGTCTTTCCCTGAACAGAAATAAGCTCCATCCATTCAAATGGATTGGCGGTATTGTAAATCTTGGGAATACCCATCATCATAAGAAGTCTATCAGAAACATACTCAATATACTGTTTCATAAGATCTTGATTCATACCGATTAGAGAACAGGGCAGAGACTCCGTAATGAACTCTTTTTCAATTTCAACTGCTTCAGAGATAATTTCAATCACTGTTTCGTTGGAGGGTTTGTTTTCCAACATCGAATACATGAGAATTGCAAACTCGGTATGCATACCCTCATCTCTACTAATAAGCTCATTACTGAAACAGAGACCAGGCATCAGACCTCTTTTCTTGAGCCAGAAAATAGAACAAAAGGCTCCTGAGAAGAATATACCCTCAACAGCAGCGAAAGCAATCACTCTCTTTCCAAATGTAGAATCCTTATCTTCAATCCACTTTTGCGCCCAGTCTGCCTTCTTTTTGACAGAGGGAATCGTTTCAATCGCATTCAGTAGCTTATCCTTTTTGACTGCATCCTTGATATAGGTATCAATTAGAAGAGAATATGTAATTCCATGGATATCCTCCATGGCAATTTGGAATCCATAAAACATCTTTGCTTCTTTAATTTGGACTTCATTAAGGAATCTTTCACCCAGATTTTCATTAACAATACCATCACTAGCGGCAAAAAACGCCAAAACATTCTCAATAAAATGACGCTCTTCATCGTTCAGAGCATTAAAATCCGTCAAATCTTTTTCCAAATCAATTTCTTCGGGTGTCCAAAAACTAGCCACAGCTTTTTTGTACATCTCGTAAACTTTATCATTCTGAATGGGGAAAACAACAAAACGCTTATTTTCTTCCGTCAATAGATATTCTGTCATTGTATACTATACTCTATAGTAGATAAGAAATCTTTAAACTAAATTACCCAGCAACGGGTTGACTTGGAACAATCACTGAACTTTCAGGAGTATCTGGTGTTTCAACAGCATGATCATAATAATAATGACAACAATAACAATAGGTAATTTTCAAAATCTTGCGATACATACTTAATATTATTGTTGATATTAATATAATAGAATGAAAATAGTGGTGTATGATTTGGATGATACATTATACGATACATCTCTCATCAAAAATAGAGAGTTAATAAGATATGATCAAGAATTAAATGAATTATTAACTTTGAATCACCCTTCATACATTTACTCAAATGCTACACAAGCTCATGTTCTAGATATTATGGAGAGAAAATCCTTCTTCGGATTAATAAAGAAAATCTATGCTCGGAGAAAAGATGATATTTTTATGAAACCCAATATTACGGGGTTTCGGTCGGTTGAAGAAGATATACTCTACAGTGAGAATATATCTTTATTTGACACCTACGAAATATATTTCTTTGATGATTTGATTGAAAATCTAAAAACAGCAAAAAGTTTGGGTTGGAAAACTATCCACATCAACAAGAATACCACAAAAACAGATTACAGAGGAAAAGGTTGGATTGATTACAAATACTCGGATATAAAAGAATCTTTAAAAGATTTACGGGAGAAAAAGATATTATAATCTATTCTAATCTATAATGTGGCGATTTCTAGGATACAAAGAAGAAGAAAAGAAAAAGGAAGAAGAACACCAAGAGGAAAATCTGGAAAGGAATACATACGAACAAAATGCACACCATCCAAATAATCATAATCATCAGGGGGTGCCTCATCAAAGTATGTATATGTATCAGCCCCCAATGTATCCTTATCCAGGAATGTATCAGGGTCCCCCCAAAATAATACAGAATATTCAATCGAACTCTGAGGATGAAGAAGAAGAAAATACCAGGGTGGGAGAGGAAACAGACTTAGACCTGAATATGTTAAAATATATTGAAGAGGATGAATCTCAGTGCAGAGATTTATTCTTAAAAACGCACAGCATTGAAGATATAATACATAAAGATAATTTTATAGATGTGATTCCACCTTTTCCCAAGACACTGAATATAGAAAATGAAATAGAGTTTATGGAATTGAGATCGTGGTTTTACAATACAACAGATCTATTGAATATATGGCACATACACAACAAGAAACCAAAATTAGATTATGTGAATGCCATGAAATACTTTTCATTCAAATTAAAAGAAATAATTTTGTATTATTATGATTACAGAATTGATTACAACGATTTGAATGAAAGGATCCATCGGGGAGACAAAGTTATAGGAGAGAAAGTGGATGGAAAATATATTAAAAGTAAATTATTTTATTTCAAGAACTCAGCACAAGAGCATATTCAGTTGCTTTTAGATGATTATCCAACGAGATACAATAGAGTTATTCCTGAGGATGAAAAAGATTTTTTCTTAGATCATAAAAAGTGCCTTTGCTGCAAGAAAAAAAAGTTTGATGAAATAACCTCAATCAAGTATTCAATTGACAAGATGCAATTGACAGAGGACCAATACAATATTTTTAAGAACGAATACATTCATAAATTACGATATTTGGAACGAAGGAAGAAGAAATTCAAAAAGATATTCTGTCTATCAAATAGTTCTTTACAGTTGGGTTCGGTTATACTTCCGACATTAATAACTATCAAAGACAATATAAATATTCATGATATTGAGGGGTTAAAAAAAACATTGGATGTTTCGGCCATCATATTATCAGTGATTATGGGGATAATAACTAATTTGACTGTTTTCTTCAAGGTCAATCAGAGATACAGTTTGTACACTCAATACGATAACAAATTGAAACAAGAAATGAGAAGATTTATTACCTATTCAGAAAAATACAACGATAATGATGTTAAAGATACGTATCGGTTATTCCCTCAATTTTCATCGGCAATAGAGAATTATATTGAGGAACTAAGCAATCAAGAGTACGATTATATAGTTGGGAACAAAGAGAAAGATGCAAATGCCTTTGAAAAGAAAGAAGAAATACACAATAGAGGGAATGTAAATAGAGAAATATTTATAAGCGATAAACCCAAACGAAAAAAGAATGATAGAGAAAGACAGTATAAACCATCAAACACTCCACGATACATCAAAAAGAGAAGTGATGAAAAATCCACAGATGATGAGGATAAAAACTCTGAAGATAAATCATGTGATGAAGATGAAGAAGAAGAAGAAGAAGAAGTAGTCAAATGTTCTGAGACTAAAAAAAGAGCCACAGAAGAAGAAAAGACTCCTATCAAAAAAGAGGGAGAAAAATAATAATTCTTAATATATGAACGGTTTTCTCTTTTTAATAATTTTGATTGTCATTTACAGAATAATCATAGAGTATATAGAATTGGAACAAAAGACTACCTATTACTTTTATGGTTTCATAAGTATATACAGTATTTATTTGTTCGTCTATTATTTCTATCCCGAGTACATCTACAAAATGTTTAAAGAGATATACGAAACGAATAAAAAGCCACTCTACGATATTCACTCTATTGCTCCATTACGAAAACAAATCTTCCCTAAACATCTCCTTCATTCGAAACAGGGTGGTAGATGCTATAATTGTATCAATTTCATTCTAGGAGAAGATGTAGATAGTTGTTCGGTAGATGTGGATGGAGATGACAAAATGAAATTACTGTGTCCCCGTTGTTACAATAGAGGAATCTCTTAAATAGAATACAATAGAGGGATCTCTTAAATAGAGAAATCTATTAAATAAAATACAACTTCTTGACAGACTGAACATTCGCTCTACAAATATGACATTTCTTATGAGTATCGGGTTTATCACAATCTGAACAAATAGTATGACCACAGGGAACATAGAAAGTATCAACTATATTTGTTAAACAAACACTACACTTATTTCCGACATTGAGGTGATTTAATTTAAAGAGCTCAGTAAGATATTCTGTATATTTTTCTCTTTGGATATTGTAAGTATTCTTAATTTCATTTAATTTATTTTTATCATTGACATCTTTTTTTAAGATTTCAATAGATTCGGTAATAATTGTATGATGATCTGTAGGTATTGAGTTCAACTTAGCGATAAAATCTAAGAAAGCATTAATTTTTTGAATATCATTATCAACTTTTGAACGATACTCTTCATATTCTTTCTCGGCTTTTCTAAGACTATTCCTGAGTTCATTCCCCTTCGCAATAAACTTACGTATACTATTCATAAAAGGCAATTCTTTCTCTATATTTTCGGAAGGAACCGAACCAATATCTAAGAAAGATATTAAATCATTCTTAACATTCAGAAGTTCATCTATCTCACGTATATTTTCACAGATTGGAAGTCGTGAATCAAATATATTCACATTATCGCCATAGGGATAATTTCCACTGTCGCATATACTTCCGGATACTAATTCTTGATAATTCATTGTATACAGTTAATTAAAGATTATCCTTTAACTGATTTATTCAAGTATATCCATGATCTTGAACTTATTTTTAGGTTTTGCATTCGCCTTGAATTGATGCAATTTTTGAATATATTCATCAGAAAAGAGGTCATTTATCTCACATTTCATTTGATACAAACATGACAATATCCGATAAATAATATTCTCATCTTCAGAGTGTTCAAGTAAAATAAAGAGTTCATTCAGATTCTGTTTGATGTATCCCTTCAAAATACCTAGCTTCTCAAGTTTCACCAACAAAAGATTCAATCCATATATCTTTTCAGTGTAGAGATTAAGGTCGCACAGATTATCATACGAACTCTTCTCTATATTATGAGTAATCTGAATCTTATTTTGTATCTTTTCAATACTTTTCAAAAGGATATTTTTGGCGGACTCATCTGTAAGTCCCTGAAGAATTAGAGAATAGCATTCGATGTAATTGGAATGAGTTATTGTTTTCTGTAAAATAGTATCAAAGAAATATTCATAGAGATGTGTTTTAGGTTTACATTCTTTGAGTATTTCAGAGATAATTGTATCTTTATTCATATTAGAAATCTTGTTCAAACTATTATTAAGAAGTTTAATCGTAAACGTATCAGTATCTTTATTTGAACGAAACTTGTGATTATTCTTAAGACCTGTGCGAAAGTAATTTTTATTTAACTCAATTCCATCAAAGAATTGGGTAAGTAGTTCTATTTCATCCTGTTTGGTAGAAATATAACTTTTGTAAAAAGTATCAAATGATTCTTTATCTTCAAGATATCTATTCTTAACTGTATTCATAATATATTATATTATAATCATCTATTTAAATATTATCAGATACACCCGGGAGAGATGAGAAATACAGGAAACTAACTGTCATGAATGCTAAATATCCTCTATTAAATCTATAGTTATTATCCATTTTGAGGATACTGATAAGGTAATACATTCCAATAAACAGTGAAGCAAAGATTATTAACATTTCATTTATAATTGAATTATTGTATCTCTCATAAATGTATGTGAGCATTATGAATAATAGAATACATACTATTATCAGATGGAATATTTGTGTATAAAAATTCTGATAATAAAGTTCAATGGAATAAGAAATTATAAATAGGAGCAACATAATTGTAAACTTCACGCTTTTAGAGATAAAATACGCAAGGAATATAGGGAATGAGAAAACTCCGTTGTACAATAATATATCACTCATAGAGAATTGGACCATTATAAATAGAATTAGATTATTTACTATTACTTATTTGTTACTTAGAGCCGTACTTCGTTTGGGGTTGTGGCTTCATCGCCGGTTTCGCCTCCCTCGGAGGAGGTGGCGCCGCCGGGAGGCGGAACCGGAACCGAAGCCACAGAGGGATCTTCAGATCCCCTCGTTTTCCACCATACTAAAAACACCACCACCCCTACTAAAAAGGATAAGATGGCCAGATGATTTTCGCTAAGATTCTCCCCCATCCAAGTCTTCGCGCTGCGCAATTCTGTGGTCAAATCGTCTAATTTTAACTTCCCAGTTTTGTACATATAGAGAAAACCAGTTATTACAAAGATTCCCACCCATGAAATAATATTCCATACGGTATTATCTGTAGAAGTTTTTGTCCCAAAAAAACCGATTATCCACCAAATAAGGGCAACAATGGTACAAGCTACGATTCCTAGGGGTCCTAAGGTAACAAGTCCAGCACCTATCCCAAAAATAACCAGCGCATACAGGGGGGCTTTATAGACCCAACTATAATTAATGGTGAGCAATGGTCCTTCGTCTTTTGCCTGAGAAGCAGCAGTAGGACAAAAACTCACAAGAGTATCACCCACTGCATTCAACCCACTGGCAATTAATTCGTCTTCATCCATTTGAACCGAACTATCAAAATATTTTCCAATATTAGAAAATATTGTTACACCATCAGTGAAGACTTCATTGCAGATTGTGGAGGAGCTGGAGAACACGGACTCGATTGAATCCTTAATACATCCACCCCACGCAGCCGGGTTCAATGCATTCTGTATGTGGTCCGCAGCAGTTTCAGAATCTTTCTTTCTTTCAAAGAAATCTCTTGCATCAATGGACGCATATGTATTTATGGTTTTTCCGCGATCGCATAAACTGTTTTTGATCCAATTTGTCGCCGAAGTATCCCCAAGTCCAAACGCATTCATGACCGGCGCCGTGTGGACATGATATATGAAATTATTCTCTGTTTCACCTGAGAAGGTATTCCCCACCATAATACTTGCATCTTTTAATGAAAAATGAAGGGAATTACCCGTGTATTCTGGTATAAGTGGATGAAAGAATTGTCTTACCATAGATAAATTAGATTCAGTATTGACTGCATACGAACCGTGTGAATTATCACCACCACCATTTTCACACCTATATCCCATACACCTAAGATTATTACTTTCACATTTATTTCTCCTTATTATATTATTTCTCACAAGAAAACTATCACTTGAGCTCCCTTCTTCCGTCACTAGGTCGACATATGTATTGTGAACATAGCCGCATTCATTTTTATCGGCGTCCGCTGCTCCACCTCCCCCCTGATCTCCCGATCCTGCTTCGGCTCCCTCCCCCTCTCCTTCTCCCCCCCCCTCTCCCTCCCCACAAACCGTGGGATCATTGCAATCACCGTGCGTCGTACAATAACAATATGGACCCAAATCATCATAGGTGTCAGCTGCGCATTCGCTTGTAGTCGCGGGCGTAGGATCGTCGTCTATTTCTTCTTTCGGGGGTTCGTCAGAGTCGGAGATGTTGTCTCCAATGGGATTTATATATCTAAAAATACCGTGTGTTTTTGCGTTTCTCAACTTGCGCTGCCACTCTACGTAAGGGAGGGACTCCCCATCCGGCTGAATGTCTGATCCCGAGTCTAGATGTATATCGAACAAAGGTGTTTCATTATTAAAATTGGCGCTTGGTTCATCGTATAGATGGCAGATGGGATCGGGATCTGACGAACTCTCTGAGCACTTCGATTTAATGTCTTTAAGATGTTTCAACAATTCCAAAGAATATGAATCATCATCACAAACATGCAAATAATCCGTTTTTTTATTCTGAATAGCACATTCTCCTCGGGGGAAAAGATCCTTTTTATCGGGATCAATATCCCCAGTTATAGGATTGATCGTCAAACAATAACACACATTTGTATCGGTTGGATTTAAATAGTAATTGATATAGTCTTTCAAAAGATCGCCGATTGTAAACGATTTTTTTATACATGACGCGTCTTCACCTTTATCTGGCGGGGAGGCATCGCAAAAATTTTTTTCCGTCTTACATAAGGGATTTATTTCATCATTCGTTTTGTTTATATCTTTGCATTCGTCCAAAGCAGCTCCATTTGTTTTACAGTTATCTATAAACTTTTGTAATTCCTTACAAATACCTCTAATATCACCATCCACAACCGTATTTTCAAAATTATCACTCCAAATATAATAAGCTGTTCGTGGATTTTGATCGTTGCGAGTGGAATAGATTTTTTTAAAGTTATCTAGAAGTGTATACAAAATTTCAGGAACGATAACTGACTGAAAACATACCTCTGTAAGTGGATCAGAATCATCTGTATAAATAAAACAGGGAATACAATTACACGAACTTATCAAATTATTAAATAAAGAATGTCCTATGATCTCTCCTCCGGATCCGGAACCAGGTAAATTAGGAACAACAAAGCATTCTCCATCACTTAAACAATCATTGTTACATAATTGTTCACATTTTCTTTTGGTTTTATTTTTAACCTTTAAAGTACCCAACTTTGGGGATAATGGAGTGATACCTAAAAGTAAATATGGATTACACGGTTCTATGCCCTGAGCTTTAAATTTAGGATCACAAACTTTCAGTAGTTCTTTTGGAATCCATCCCGCTTTCATATCTTGAAAATTCCCTACCTCGGACCCATCGGGAAGAGCGGCGCCCAAACTTTGCATTTCTTTACTCTCAGCACTATCATCGGAACAACAATACGAATTATAATCGGCTATTATTTTGTTAAGTTGTTTCAATATATCCTGTGGGGCCGAGGAATTACTTTTCCAGACATCTTCACTATACACAAGCTTAATAATGGCCAATAAATACTCTAAACCTCTATATTTCTTATCTTTCGTTTTTTTAGAAAGATCAAAATAAACTTGGTCTGAATTGAGTGTGTCTGGTAAATAATTATTTACATCAGTATGAATGCCCATGTTACAATAACTGTAGATAATATTCCCAACAATTATAAATATATTCTAATAAAAGAATGGGATTTGCAACAATGTATGAAGAATCAGAAGAGAGTCTAGAGAAGAGGTATGTATTTGTATTCGACACCTTGAATAATTATAGTGATACAGACTATGTAAACTTCCTTGAAAACTTTAATAGTATTTTCAATGGCGATAGAAATATAGAAATAGTTCTTACAATTGATACAAGAAATATAGAGACAATACCTTTTTCCATATTGTATCATTTCGCATCTAATCTTTCAGAATTAAGAACTCTTGCTGAAAAAAACTTAAAAAAAACGATACTGATTGTATCAAGTCAAATAGTAATGAATGCCTTTAAAATATTATTCACACTATGTTCTCCTATTTCTGAAATAGAATATGTATTTAATGATGAACAATAACATTCTCGGGACCCCATTCATCGGTCATATGCATGAATATGTTCGGATTATGAATTGTTGTATCTGTTATTAATCGGGGGTTAATACTCATTGTTTGAAGTTCTTGAAGAAGTAGTTTCATCGCATAGGGGAGCTCAACAGATACTTTTTTAGCCGATTCATCATTATGATCAATTAAACCAGTCATTTCATTAATTTGGATTTTGTATTTATCCGAGCGTTCCATCAGACTCTCTTTCAAGAACTTGGATATACCGTGGGTAATAATACTATCACGCTCCATTTCTCCGACCCTGAATCCACCACCACTTGCTCTTCCCGATACAGGCTGTCGTATTAATCCATTCATTTTACCAGTTGCTCTTGAATGAACTTTATCGGCAACCATGATCTTAAGTCGTTGATAATAAATGGGTCCCATAAAAATGGAGGTATGTATTTGTTCTCCTGTAATGCCGCTGTAAAGAACTTCATTACCTTTACCTTCATAACCAAATCCTTCCAACACTTTGGTATAATGATTGATATCATTGTTTTGAAAGGGTGTCGCATCTCCCAAATATCCACCTATAGAAGAACTTTTCCCCAAAATCATTTCTAAGAGCTGATTCACAGTCATGCGACTGGGGATGGCGTGGGGATTTACAATGAGATCGGGAACAATCCCATCTTTAGAATAGGGCATATCTTCTTGAGGAATAAGCATTCCACACACTCCTTTTTGTCCAGGGCGACTAGAAAACTTATCACCTATTTCTGGACTTCTATTCTTCCTGAGACGGACTTTACAAGTTCGAAGACCTTCTTTATTTTCATAGACAACGACCTTATCTACAATTCCATAGGTATTCTTTTTGATACTTCCACCCGATAATCGTGTCATTTCTCCATTTTCAGTATTTACAGTTGTACATTTGCAACAGAATGCATCATTTTCGGTAATCAGAACATTTTCTTTAATGAAGCCATTATCATCTAATTTTTCAAACTTTTGAGTCGTTGTATTCATAACATTCTTTTGATACTTGGGATTACAAAACTTAGAGGAAATACCATTTTTAGATTCTTCAGAGTCTTCATAGCTTCTAAAATAGACTGATTGAAACATACCTCTTTCAACTGAAGTTTTATTGAGAATAACGGCATCTTCCTGATTGTATCCACCATAACACGCAATAGCAACGATACAGTTTACACCATAGGGCATCTTATCAACGTGAGTATATTTCTTGTATCTCGTAGTGGTGAGAGCTTTCTGAGGATAATTAAGGATGTGTCCAAATGTATCAAAGCGAGTATTGTATGCAGTAGAATATGTTCCTACCGCCTGTTTAGTTTGTTGACAAGAGAATACATTTCGGGGGGCTTGACTGTGTTCAGGGAAAGGAATATTCAATGCGACAGAACTCAATATTAATGAAGAATGTATTTCACAATGAGTATAATCTTTGTCAATAGAACGATAATCTCGGGCTATAAGAGCGGTATTTGATTCATTGGGATCTATATACTCAATAACAGCCTGTTTATTCTCTAAAAACTCTAAATAATCTTTATGAGAACTCTTTAGATTATCAACAATATCTTTATGATATCCATCATCGTAGATAGATACTTCTTTTTCGGCAAGATCATACATATATCCATGAATAGCTTTATTCCATTCTTTTATCAAAGATAGATCTCCGGAGATAAGACTGTTTGTTCTATCTTTTCTCAATACAAATACGGGGCGAATAATCCTACCTGAAGAAGTTGAAATATACAGCTCATTCAAAACAGTATCCCATACAATGGATGTGAAGATATTGATAATACTGTTCAACTTGTAGAGACGAAGAACTTTGTAGAGGAGTTCCGGACTATAATGAATACCAACCCATTTACCATTCAAGAAGATCTTACATTTATGATTGAAATCATTTGTATTAATCGCGTGAAGGGGAATATAATTGAGATCTTGAAGCGCGTCAATGATAGACTCCGAATTAATATTTGAAGATACTTTCGCCATAATAGACAGATGATTAATGATACCCACATTACCCCCATCGGGGGACTCTGAAGGACACACAAATCCCCACTGTGAATTATGAAGTTTACGAGGTCCTATAGTCTTAGACCCCGAGGGAAGTGGGAAAGATAGCCTCCTTATGTGAGAGAGTGTACCTAAAGCGGAGAGGCGGTTAAGATCTTGAACAATTCCCTGACGGGCTGAAACACCTGTTCCAAAGGATGCACCGAATGATTTAGAGATTCTATTCATTATGCTCGAATTAAAAACACGTTTGTAATTTGATTCATTGATAACGTTTGTGATATCTTCACCAAGTTTAAAATTAAACTTGTATTCGTGATCAATTGTCAGAGATGTATTTTTAAGATAATTCCCCCACAATTCACGATAAAGTTCCAAGAGTAATGCTCCCGATAAATCAATATGTTTATTAGCATATGAATCTCTATCTGTGGTAGACAGAACACCTAAATGAGTTAAAAGTATCTTTCGGGTGGAATACGCCAAAAAGTGAGCTTTTTCTTTATGATCTTTGTAATGAGGGAGTAAGTTATTATTCAATAAATCAATGACATTAATGATTTCTTTACCCTTTGTATTGACACTCATGAACAGTATTGCTGCGGTCTGAGTATAGATAGGTTCACTATCTTTGACAGCATATCTCAATATATTCATCATATTACTTTTGATATCGGGACTATCTTCGCTGTAAATAATATGAGAAAGAATCTCTTTATCATTTTTCATTCCCAAGGCTTTGAGGAGAATAAAGATAGGTATTTTAATCTCAAGACCTAAAATTCTGACTAACAATCGGTTGACTGTATAAGATTTCTTAGCATCTATTTTAGTTTCTGTTAGATAGATATGGTTTGTTCTAGAAGATTGATAGCCTTCATTTGAGACTGATTTGATAGCACCTTGAAGGAGGACACCATCATCGGGTGAAGGATTAATGTAAAGAATATTGTCAAACTTATCTTCTTGAGATATAATTACTTTTTCTTTACCTTTAACAATAAAATATCCTCCCTGATCATAGGGACATTCACCCAGAGTCTTTAGTTGTGTAGAGTCCAATCCATTCAAAATACACATTTTAGAATGAACCATAATTGGTATCATACCAAGATTTATTCTTGGATAATTAATAACCGTAGTTTTATTTGCATCATTATCTTTAAAAATAACACCCACATTGCAGAATATATTTGAACCGTATGTATATCCTTTCAATCTCGCAACATTGGGATACATAAACTTACTTTCTCCGTTATTGATTTCAGAAGGAGACGATACAAAAATATTTTCATCAACTCTCTTTATTTTACCATAGTCTACAGAATCACGATTCTCTTCAATTGTTTCTCCAAAGTAGATTTTGATTTCATAGAGAAAACCCGCACCACTTTCTTCTTTGTAAATGAGTAAGGGATTCTGACGTTTGATAATATGTTTAATTCCGTTTTTTTCAGAGAATATGAACTCATTGAAAGAGTCAATATGATGTTGTGTTTTATAATAAATATTATCTCTAAAATAAGTATCGATAATATTCCATACATTTAAAGGATCATTCATTTGTATAAATATAAATTACAATATATTTTTATATTAAGTATTATACTATGACAAAAAATCAGTTATTTAGTTGTGTTCCAGAATTGAATACCGTTGAGAAATTATTAACTTTTTTTGGTCTAGAAAAGGGATTAACAGATACAAACTCATTTAACAAACTAAATATGAAAGACCTTAATACAGTAGAACATATTGATGAATACAAGAGTGAGCTAGCAAGATACTATATTCCGTGTAAGGCGCGGATATATTTAGATATAATAGATGATAAAAAAAGTATAACGATTCTAAGACAATTTATCAAAACACATGGATATACATTGGTGTCGACGGATAAATCTATTCAGGGGAAGAAGATGAAAAATTATCGTTTAATAGAAATAGATACTACAAATCACATGAAGAAATCACCTTCAAAGGGTGAAATCTTAGTGAGTTTTGATTGAAATACTCTAATGAATTATTTAATTTTTGAAAGAAAAAAAGAAGACAAAGATGAAGAGACCCACCAAAGTGCGTCCTGGAAGAACTATAGATCCTCGAAAGAAACAGTGGTTAAAGACTAAAGCAGAATATCAGGGATCTGGATTACAAGGCTAAGACTGGGAAAAATTAAGAAAAACTAAGAATGTGAAAGTTTTGGGAAATCGTAAGGATAAAACTAGACCAAGTGCTTCATACTATTACAATGTGTTAAAGAAACCTATCGGGACAAAAATAAGATATTCTCCAATATCTAGAGAAGGGTATATTCATACTCGTAAGGTGTTCACATATACCCTGCGATTAAGAAAAATGGGTATCCTTTCTGGGAAATGAAAAAAAATATACCCTAATATAAGAAGATGAGTTCGAGGGTTCAAGCCATTCGTTCGGGGGGGTATCAGATAGATTTTAAATTTTCACCGCGTCAGGTTGACGGGGAGACGATCTATATCGTAGTAGCAAGTCTTACTAAAGAAAAAAATGCAATCGGTCGCGCGGAAACATTTTATGGGATTTCACTTTATGAAGACACCGGAAAACAGATAAAAGGAAGCAAATGGTGGAGATGGAGGTATTTAATGAGTGGTGATTCGTTTAAACTTTGGGGTCAGGGGGAGCGGGACCTTTTATGTCGAGCATTTTCGCACGCATGGAGAGAGGGGGGGGTGGCGGGGGACAAGACCGAGGCTCTCGGGAAAATTGAGACGCTGCTGGGCCGCCGAAACACGTCGCGGATTTTCTCTAAAAAGGCTCTAAAAAGTCAGGAACAACAAATAAGTGCTAGAAGAGATGCCTTACTGGAAGTATTTCTCACCGTCGCCTCCGTCAGGTTAGATCCTGCCAGGAGCGCAGGTGTGCATAGTGTCTTAGAAATTCTTAGGGGAATAATAGAAATTGTGGATAAATACATACCTGCGGAGGATTGGGAAAAGCATCTGCGGAAGGTCCTCAAGAGAGACTCGCGACCCTTGTCGGTCAATGACCTCACTGGGATCGATGAGAGATTCGCTGAGTACGAAGAGCGAGAACACGCGGAAAAAGAATCCGAGCTGAAGATTTTCGCTCAAGGGGATCCCGATAAGCAAAAATGGATTTGGAAGGCGAGAGATGAGGTGCCTGGGAAAAAGCAGTGGCTTGATAATCTGAATGAGTTGAGGAGCAACAATCAAAGCGCCGCTACGTACCAATACAAGGCTACAGTTACAAGACAAATCCTCGCCCACGGAACAAAGAGTCGTAAAACCGAGCGCATAAAATGCATGCCGAAGGCCTGGAATATGCTGGAATCCCAGGAACATGTCAAGATATGGTTTGGGCTGGTCGCGCAAGCTTCGGACGTGCAGGAGTACACACACTTTACCGATTACTTAACAGCTATGACTCTGGATGAGAAGGTGGAGTTCGCGAATAGGGAAGGGGCGCCGGCTGTGAACCAAATGGTCATGGAAGACAAGAGAGATGAGGAACAGCTGCAGCAGAGGGCGGAAGAGCT
>CERI01075377.1_pt1 | contig 27127 bp, 23 predicted proteins | sample 350261 | NCBI WGS metagenome assembly CERI01 (sample SAMEA2620979, study PRJEB7988) | marine metagenome | isolation source: saline water (ENVO:00002010), including
GCAAAACAAGCTGCTGCGGCAAAACAAGCTGCTGCGAACAAGGCTAAGGCTAATGCAAACGCTAAGGCTAAGGCTAATGCAAACGCTAAGGCTAATGCAAACGCTAAGGCTAAGGCTAAGGCTAAGGCTAATGCAAACGCTAAGGCTAAGGCTGCTACGAACCAAAGACCGGCCATAAAACCTCTCCCAACAGAACAAATTGCGAAACTCAAAAAAGTTCGCGATCTCGCCCGGATACCAGCTCAAAAAGAACTATTACAATTTAAAAACAGAGTAAGAGACCTGCGAAATAGAATGAAATTGTTACATCCATCGAATGCAAATAGATTTCTAAAATTTGCTGAAAAGGCTACAATAAAGACAGGTGTACAAGGAAGTGGTGGAAGGAAGTATATAATTACAGGAGTAGTTCCATCGCGAAAAGGTTCTAAAAGAGCGCCTCGAGAACGTACTCTTGTATCTGCTATAAAAAGATTGGATAAACGAGTAAAAATTGGTCCGTCGAAAAGTGCATTAAAAAACGTCACATTTACTCTCACCAATGTAAATAAAAAGCGTTTCAAAGATTTACGATCAGAACGACGAAAAGAAAGGGGTAAAAGTGAGGATAATAACGACAATGATAACACCAATACCAATAGTAATAGTAATAATAATATAAGAGTCCCTCAACGTCCAACTGATACAAAACCATTCGGTCTACCACCTCGTAAGAAGTATTCTGGAATTTAAAGAAGTGATGTGTGTATAAATAAAGAAATGTACTGTGCTATAACTAACTTATCTATTACAAATACAAGTAACCCTAAAGGTGGTAAAAACCGACACTGGCGTCAACATCAACACACACGAATATCCGATTTCGAAATTATGCAAAGACAAGTAACACGTGATAGAATACACATCTGTAAGATCGAAAAGGAATTGGAAAAATACAAAAAGATCGACACACAACTTAAAAAATATGTGACCGACACGTGTAACTCGGATCACAAATTCACACATGTGAATGAAATGTTAAATTTAATCAGGGAACTTTACGGTGATGACGCATTTGAAATACGCGATTAACAATTAGTCTATTAATTACAAAAATCGTTTATATATTAAATCCTAAATTTAAAGTATGTAATATATAGATGATACTCAGTAAGGAAAAGAGGTTATTTCTCGTCATGCTTTCGCCTGGAATGCGAGACATATTATATGGAACTGGTAATATTGAGCGTATTTCAAAAAAGCCTTCATGTGAAATAGAGGAATATATGAGAGATAATATTTTATTAAACAAAACTAAATTTTCTGTATCACAGTTTAATATTTTTTTACAAGAAGCTAATTCGGTTCTTATAACTCGACTCTTGAAACATTTTGATGATTTAGATATAACATTATCTACTGTATATAAAAGGGCTATGATCAACCCGTTAATATTACGCGATAATGAATTACAATTTCACGTGTCTATTTTAGATGGTAAAATGAATAAGTTTGTTGATTTTTTTTGGTAAGTGATCACTCATCAATTTCACAGTCGTCATTTCCGTTTGAAACAACTTCTGTATCTACACCCTGGAATGCGAATGATGGTAGCTTTTGCGACCTTTCACAGAGTACTTGTGAAACACGGATACTCACACCAAACTTATTATCTACAAACCAGATTTGATTGATATCACAGATACACATACATTTCTGACCCTTTTCAATGCTATCAATGGGAATGGATTTTTGCGACATATCATATGCCTCAGGAAGAAAGTCACCATTAGGCTTTGTCATTACTTTCAATTTGATCGATTCAGGCCAGTCATCCTTACCTGGTCTAACGATAGGTTTATAGAGAGCTTCTCGGATCACTTCGATATTATAAGGTTTGCCGAGCCATTCTTTCGAATTTTCTGCGACTGTCTTCAAGATAATATCATCGAGCTCTCGTAGCTTATCTTTCATGACAACCGCATCTTCATTATCTCTATCAAACGAAAGATCAAGGGAGAATGAAGTTCTACCAGTTGCTTCATCAGTATAGGAACTCAAACCATAAGGAGATCGCATAAATGGAAATTGGATATAAAGTTTCTTGTTATCTGGTGCGTTTATGTATACGGTTTTACCACCACTCTTATTCTTTTTCACAGAAGAAAGAATAGTAGACGAGGCATTGAAATCTTGGTAACGCTGAATGATTGAAGTGGACATTATAGTTGCTTATATTTTATATAGGTGATGAAACTTTAAGTATCTTTTTTTCTATGTATATAATAAAATGGGTATATTCTCAGATTGTGGTTGTGGTTGTGATGGTAGAAAACAGGAGAAAAAACTTTTCCTTTCGTTAATGGCTGCGTTAACCTTTTTTATAATTGCCAGCCCAGAAACATTCCGCATCATGCGCAAATTTCTCGGTAAATGGGTATCCAGTCCAACTGGTTGTCCAACTTCCAGTGGTTTATTATTACATACAATTGTGTTTATGTTAGTGACATGGGGGCTAATGAATATAAAAAGTGAGGGATATGAAACGGAGTCTATGGATAATGATTCAGAGCTCGTAGATGATGCATTGGAAGTTGATAGATCGGAATCGAAAACAGATACATCATCGAACGACTTGTCCGACTTTCATAAAATGATGAGCAATGGTTTTGTAAAATCGTTGGGTGGTTCCGATTCGACTATACAGGACAATAGAGGAATACAAGAACCAGTCATAGAAGTAGAAGAACCAGTCATAGAAATACAAGAACCGGTCACAGAAATACAAGAACCGGTCACAGAAACACGCGATTTTCATGAAACGTTAACCGACGATTTCATGAAATCGTTGAATAGTTCTGATTCGCTCGCACAGCGAGAAAGACAAACTGGTGTAAAACTACAGAACTCTTATGATAAAGACATTACGAATGACCCTTCTCGTAAAGGTCTTGTACCTGTTCGCATGGCAGATGTCGAGCTACCTTTACCCGGTATGATAGAAGAGCCTATTGGTCTTTATGATAGTGGTAGTATACTTGGTCACATGGATATATATAGCGAGCTTGACACCCCTTTTACCGAGGTACCTGAAATACCTGGACGTACACTCAGTATCTCGTGTAGTGACGGAACTAAACCTATATCAATTTAAAAATCGTCGTCAAATGTTACATCTGTAGTTTCATGTATTTTACCATAATCTCCCACTCTCTTTTCAAAGAAATTAGTCTTACCATCAAGGGAAATATTTTCCATAAAATCAAAGGGATTTTGCGTGTTCCAGATTTTATTGAACCCTGCTTGTTTTAAAAGCCTATCTGCTACATATTCTATGTATTCAGACATACGCTCTGCATTCATACCAATCAGCTTACACGGTAAAGAATCTATGATGAAACTTTTCTCAATCTCGACCGATTCTTTAACTATTTCATGGATCGTGTGTTCACTGGGTTTATTTTTTAACATTTGGAATAATTCGAGTGCGAATTCTAAGTGTAGACCTTCATCCCTACTAATTAATTCATTACTAAAACATAATCCTGGCATTAAACCGCGCTTTTTTAACCAAAAAATCGCACAAAAACTACCTGAGAAAAAAATACCTTCCACACATGCAAATGCTAACAAACGCTCAGAAAATGGGCGTGATTTATCGAACCATTTCAATGCCCAATCCGCCTTTCGTTTTATAGGTTCGATTGTGTTTATTGCATCAAACAGATTTCTTTTTTCATTGTCATTTCGAATATATTTATCGATAAGTTTACTATATGTTTCTCCATGAACCATTTCATTGTGAACTTGATAAGCATAAAATGAACGAGCCTCTGTATATTGAACTTCGTCTGCAAAATTATTATTTATGTTTTCAAACACTATGCCATCCGACCCAGCAAAGAATGCTAATATATATTTAATGAAATGACGTTCATTATCACTTAACGATTTCCAATCATCCATGTCAGCACTAGTATCAATTTCCTCAGCAGTCCAATTGGACATTTGTGCTTTTTTATAGAGCATCCATAGGTTTTCGTGTTCTATGGGAAATATAGTAAACCTATTTGTTGTCGGTAAAAGCATGGGTTCGCATTCTTCTATATAATCTTGAAAAGCGAAATAATCACCAATATATTTATCATTCATCTTGATCTGTGGATATGTGACCGCTTGAGCTCCACAATATTTTTTAAGGTCATTTTTATCAACCATAACTTTTTTATAATCGAGATTCATATCGATGCATATGTTTTCTGCGTATGTACAGTACTTACAATCCATCTTCGAGAAAATTTCAATCCCCATTGCGTGTGTTATTACCGTACAATTTTTTTGTCTTATTTCTTTAAACAATATGTTTAATTTCTTAGAAATTCAGCCTGGAGATCTTATCAAGGTATTGGTAAATATCGATGAAGTTGAAGATGAATTATATGCAACGGTCGAAGAACACATGAATGACTACATTATAGTCAAGTATTTCAACGAAACATCTATGATATTCAAAGGAGGGTATATATATATTTTAGAAGATGATGTCAATGTTATAAGAGAGGAGAGTATATGCGAACATTTTTTAAATAGTGACACTATATTCACATGTGTAAATATTGAAGGTAAAATGTATGTGATTACAAGTGAGCAAGATTCAGACTTAGAAAGTATTATACATGATGACTCGTCTAGTGATACAGGGTGTGATAGTTTTATAGTATCTGATACAGATGTTGATGGGAATATAGAGCTTCCTCCAGATCATGCTATTATTGACAAAGCGTGGAATGAATGGCAACCGACAAGTGCAGGGTCACTAAGATTCAAGGATACCGTTGATAGGATAGAAGAACATGCAAGAATAATAATGGATAATCATAATTTTTAACCTAAGTGCGTATATTCCGTGTTTAAAAAACAGCAACAATATCTAATGGACGACCCGACATTGGCTACTATATGGTCTATATTAGACGAGATAAGACCGAATAAAAAAGCGACACTAAAGCCAATGGATAATAGATTTTGTAATAAATGTTCAAATTATAAAACGTTGATGAGAGAAGGGATGATATGCACGACGTGTGGTATGGTCGATGAGAGTTATATAGACGATACCCCGGAATGGACGAGTGGTGTGACGGATGATGGTCGTGTATCGGACCCATCTCGTTGTACGATACCCGCAGCGAATCAAGAGCTTTTTTCTGAATCTTGGGGAAAGGGAACGGTCATATCTACAAAAAATTCATCAAATTACGAAATTAAGCGAATGGCTAAAATTAATTTTCACAGTTCTATGAATCATAAAGATAGATCATTATTTCATGCTTATAGGGATATTGACGAAGCTTGTATCAATATCCCGGAAGGTGTGTTAAAAGATGCCAAAACACTCTATAAAAAATTCAATGAGGGGAAGCTCACTCGTGGCGCAGTTCGTTCGGGTATCAAGGCTAATTGTGTGTTATATGCATGCAGGTTAGCGGGTATACCTCGTACTACAAAAGAAATTGCAAATATGTTTGGTATTCAATGTAAAGATATAAGTAGAACTACACAAATGTTCACTGAAACTATTCAGAGTGATAAAACTCAAAAAAATTACGTGACTAAGCCTCATAATCTACTTTCTCGTTTGTTGAACTCGTTCGACGTAACACGTGAAGAGCGATTGAAATGTAATAAAATGTGCAATGATTTGGATGATTGTGTCGACTTGATGAGTAAATCCCCGAACAGTGTATCCACAGCTGTCATTTTCATGGCTTTGAATCACCGTATTTCTAAAAACGAAATTTGTGAAAAATGTTCGGTATCTGTACCAACACTTAATAAGATTGTTATTATCATTAAACGACACTTAGAGGATAAATTGTAATATAATACACATGACGAAGTTATTTTTAAGTACCCCTTGTTACGGTGGCTTATGCTTGGAAAAATATGTGAAAAGTGTAATACAACTTCAATTACTACTCGTTAAAGAGCAGGTTCAACTCATGATAGATACCACCGAAAATGAAAGTCTCGTTCATCGCGCTAGGAATGTTTCGATAGGTCGTTTTATGCAAAAGACTGACGCGGATTTTTTCCTGTTTATAGATGCGGATATTGAATTTGATCCAAAAGCAGTCCTTAGATTGTTAAAATCGGGACACGATATTTCAGTCGCTGTATATCCGAAAAAGGTGGTTATGTGGGACCAAGCTCGTAAAGCTGTAGAAGATGGGGATACACGTGAAATGAGTCTTCTTTCTTCTAGTCTTGTTGCTAATATAGGTGCAAAGAAGCGTTCAGTTGTTAATGGTTTTGTTGAAGTATTAGATGGACCAACGGGGTTTATGATGATATCTAGAGATGCATTAGTGCGGATGCATGAACATTATGGACCGACACTGACATGTAAAAACGATCATCAGAACCGTGATTTTGATGATTATTGTGCATTATTTGACTGTATGATAGATCCTGACAATAGACGCTATCTTTCAGAAGATTATGCATTTTGTCGTAGATGGCAGCAAATGGGTGGTAAAATATTCGCGGATTGTAATACGACACTGGGACATGTAGGTAATCTACCATTTTCCGGGTGCTTAAATGAAAGGCTTAAGGCTTAGAGTTCTAAATAACAAAACATGAAAATCACAACTATTGTAGTTACTCGAAGTGGATCTTGTCACGTTAAGACTCTACATACATTATTGAGATTCAATATTCAGTGTTTACGTCGCGAGGGTATCCAAAATGAAATTAGTTTTGTAAATGATGACCCATATGAAAAATCGAATGCAATCGAGAAATTTATAGCAGCGAGTGACCGTATATTCTTTATCGACTTTGGAATTCATGTCGATGATGATAGCATGTCCACTGTATTCAATACAAATGATAAATATAATATGATCATTTTTCCAGCTGTAAAAGAGGGAATAGACTGGAATATGTTCAAAGATAAGGTTAAGAGTGGCAATACTGAGCCGACTAGTCAGATGGGATTGGAATTTGATACTGAAGTAACAAATAAGGTTGATACTGATTTCTTTAATGTAAAATCGTCTAATGCAAAATCATGGGTTATGATGTGTAAACCTACTCTTAAACATATTAAATGTAGACGAACTGGTAATGTTAAAATTCCGCCTAAGTCGGTTACAATGTTTGAAAAATTCAAAGAAAGTGGTGTTAAAATCGTCGCATACACTGCTTCGAAACTTACCCTTACATACCCTCACGAGTGTATTAGTAACATTTTAAACTCTGCTGGTATTAAAGCTAATTAAAGATTAAAATTAAAACTTGTATAATGCAACGTCTATCTGTAAATAGAGATGACCCCCTTTACAGATACGCGATAAATTTCATGGAAAGTGCATGGGGTACTGTCGGTAAAAACATTTTTCCTGGTAGTCAACCAATCTCTATTGAATATCGACATTTTAACATATTGAAATCAAATCAATATGTTGTATGCGAAAAAACGGATGGTGTTCGATTTATGATGCTTGTGTTTATATATAATAATAAAAAACAATGTGTGTTTATTAATCGAGCATTGGATATGTATACATACCCTCTTAATTTCAAGATGGATGTTTATAAAGGTTCTATTTTAGAAGGTGAAATGTATGGAGATGTCTTTATGATATATGATATATTGCTCAGTTGCGGGGAAACTGTCAGTAATTGTGATTTCCTGACCAGGCTCAAATCTATAGAAAAAAATATGAAAATGCTCACATGTTTAAAGTATGACCCTATAAAATTAAAAATTAAAACATTTCACATTATGAATGAATATAGACAGTTTTTAGAAGAATATCTACCAACCGTTACCGAGACGATAGACGGTCTTATATTTACACCCGTGAACGACACTGTCAAAAAAGGAACTCATGAAACGATGTTTAAATGGAAACCAAGGGATAAAAATACTATCGATTTTCAGGTGAAAAGAGGTACTGACGCATGGCGATTATATGTACAAGAAAGGGGTAAACTGATATATGAATCCGAAATTCCTTATGCAATGGTACCTGAAAATACACGAACCTGGATGGAAGAAGATGCGATAATCGAATGTCAATACATGTTTAACGATACACCTATGTGGTGGAAACCGGTCAATAGAAGGTATGATAAAACTTTTCCAAATAGTCGTCGGACATTTTATCGAACGCTCGTAAACATCAAGGAGGATATCTCTATCACCGATTTTTTGGAATGTATGTCATAAGATAACACCCCCCCGCGTGAGGTAAATCTGTTTCTAGGACACTTTCATCATCTATAAGAAACCATTTATCTTTTCGACGTATATAACTTACATAATGACCATCATGTTGATTACCTGTATGTATAGCACACGCAATTAAAATCAAATGCTCATCATTTATAGACAAATCTTGTAATAGCTCAATATGACTTTTTGAATCGAATGAAATCATAAAAATAGGTTGAATTTTAGAAAATGTCATTCTGGTAGTAGCTATATTATGCCTTTTACCGTTTATATCCTTGAAATCTTCTAAAACATTCCAAGCTGTACTATCAGATAACATCCGATTCAGGTCGAAACCCTTCTTATAAGTTACTAAATGAATACTAAAATCCTCTTCATTTATTGTCTTACCAGATGGCCATATAGTTTCTTGTGTCTTTTTCCCATAGAAAAACGTACGTATAATTGGATTTGATTTTTCCAAAATGTCTATTATGCATAGTATCGTTTCTTGTACGTCATGTTGTTCGTCACTTTTAAATCGTGGAAAATATTTCTGAAAAGCGGAATATAAAGGGGTTAAGTCTAATGGTGTTTTATACGAAGTCCAGTATTTCTTTAGAAAATCTTGGTATAGTTTTACGAAGGTGCATACTCCTCCACTTGCATCTTGTTCTCTTAAAAAATGGTTAGTTAATATGGGTATATTAAATAAGCATTGAATCGATGTATTAAAATAACATAGTGTTTTTTTATTAACGAAACCGCGCATTCTTTACAGATGCTTAGTAACTTTAATATGTTACTACTTTTTTATCCAAACGTTATGAAGATGCGGGTTATTTTCGTATTCCGGGTGTGGGATGGTATGCACTCTACGGAATTCGTATTCTTCCATAATAGAATCTAGTCGTTCATACTTTTTTACATATTCGTGCCAAGGTGTCCCATCTTGTTCATAAATTACGACTCGCATGTTTTTTACAGCATCCGGATTCTCTTCGACAAAATCACAAAAAAAACCTTCACAATCTGCGACAATACAATCGAATTTCATCTGATACTTTTCACATAATGAATTTAAAGATATATTGTTAATTGTTGGATTTTCACTCTTTTTGGTGTAAGTTCCATATTCATATAACTTAAATCTAGGATCTATATATCCCATTTCATATCCGGTACTCGAAACAACACCCTCAAATACCTGAAATTTACCCCCATTAGAATCGCGATTTTTGATGAGTGCGTCGATAACGGATTTATCGGGTTCGACTGCTACGTGTTTTGAAGGGTCGTCTAAGACTTGTGAAATCACACATGATACTGTACCATATCGAGCCCCTAACTCCAACACTGTCGCATCTTTAGGGATGTATTTTCGAACTAAAAACTGTTCATCGGCTTCAAATTCGACGTTTACTAGTTCACCGTTTCTATCTATGAATGTCATATTCAATTATGAATTTAATTCTTTATACCCTATTAACGAATAAATTATCTTTTAGAAATTCATCTGTCAGGAATGGTGACATTTCTTCATAGGGCATGTTCTTAAACTTTCCGTCTGATTGAACTTTATTAGATAATCTAGGGTAACGTTCTTGTATGTTACATTCAATTTCAACAATTATAGGACCATCGTCATGGGATACATATGCAACGTCGTCGTCGTTTACAACCCTGTAATACATAATTCCATATGCATTTGCTATTTTTTCTATGTTACAAAACGTGATGTCACTTGATGAACTTGTACCATATTCTCTATTAAAAACACTTTTTTGTGTTATTTTAATTGCACCATACCCATTATTATTAAACACAAGTATACTTATAGGTAAATTGTGATGCTTTATAGTTTGTAAATCTGGTATATTATACTGAAATGAACCATCACCGACTATTACCCATGTCCGTTTTTTATGAAATGCAGCACCCATCGCCGAAGCCACTTCATAGCCCATATCACCGTGACCACTAGTTATAAACCTGTCACCATCTTTATAACGATACATATGCCACCCAACGCAATAAATGGATCCCGATGACATAGTCACTATAGATTCTTTCTTCTTTATTTTAAAAAAAGTGTTTAAATGTCTATACGGGCATACCAAATCACCGCTTTTTTTTATAGGAATCTCTTCTCGCCATAACTTTCTCCATTCGATGTTTTTTTGTATCCATATAGGATGGATAGAAGTCGATGGTAATGACAAGTTAAAAAAAGTTTTGAGATCCATTCTTAACTTGATATCTATTTTCTTTTCGGTTATGAATTCAGTTTCATCTATATCTAAATACACGATGGTAGCAGATCTCGCAAATAACTCTCGTTTATAACCTGTAATACTCTTGCACATTCTACTTCCAAGACATAATATGAGATCTGCGTTCTGAATAGCAAAATTACCAGATCTATTTCCTATTAACCCCACTTTACCCGTATAATCGTCACCCAGATCACTTCCAAAAAATGACACCACATACGGTATTTTATGAAATTTGATAAACTCTGTAAATTGCTTTTTCGTCCCTGACAAATGAATGCCGTTCCCCGCCAAAATAAGGGGTCTCTTCGATTTTTTCCAGACATTTATAAATGTTCCAGGGAAATGTAGATCATGAACCATATACCGTGGGGTATATGTTTGAAGTAATTCCGGAACTTGCATCGATTGAACATCCACCGGGATAGAAAGCCACACGGGTCCTAGACGCCCATTTGTGAGATTATAATAACATTCTTCGAGTACACTTAAAACATTTTCTGGTTCCGTGAGTTCAATTGCATATTTTGTTAGTGGTTTTACTGATTCTACTATATCACAATCAGAACCAAAATACCCTCTAATCTTACCATTATAATGTCTAATGCTATCATTCCGATGAACCTGACCACTGATAAATAATACTGGAACGCTATCTTGATAAGCTATGAGACATGGCGTAATCGCGTTCGTAGCACCACACCCCGATGTTACACAACACACACTTGGATTATGTTCATATGATGACCACCCAAGAGCTGCATATCCCGCGGATTGTTCGCCGTGTGTATATGTTACATGTAAGTTTTCACCAAACGAATCATTTAGATGCATTGCAAAGCCACCTGTTACAGAAAAACATTTACATATTTTCCTTTTCAAAAGAAAATCGGTTACGAACTCTGATACCTTCATATGCACTTAAAGACATGTACCTTTAAATAACAATATGGTTAAGATAACATATTCGATTCAGGTCTGTAACGAGTCAAGGGAGTTGTATTCTTTGTTAAATTTCTTATTGAAAGTCAAGGATGATGAAGATAATATACACGTCGTATTAGACACTGAAAATTGCACTGATAAGGTTAACATGGTTTTAGAGTATTTTGATAAAGATATCAGTCTATTTAAACGACCTTTTGATAATTTTCACGAAAATGCACAATTTCATACAGATATGGCGACCGGTGATTATATATTTGGAATTGACGCAGATGAGATGCCACAAGAAACACTTATAAAGAATATGAAACGTGTAATTGATGATACTGGAGCAGAAATTATAGGTGTGCCAAGAATGAATATTCATCCGGGTATCACACAAGAGTTTATAGATCGTTATAAAATTAAAATGAATAATATAGGGTTAATAAATTGGCCCGATTATCAATTTCGTATCTATAAAAACTGTGATTATATTAAGGGTACTAAAGAACTTCACACGAAACTAAACGGGAGTAACAAACAAGTTGTATTCCCAGCCGAACCTAAATTTTCTCTATGGCATGTTAAATCGATGGAAAAACAGTTAAGTAGATGGAAACCGGATGATGATGCGGATGGTACTGTATTTTCTCCACCTTCGGATAACCTATATGATATTCTCATGTAAAAATCCCCATGTATCTGTATTTGTCGTACTTTTTGACATCTCAACTGAATTTAATATATTCGCATTATTATCACGTTCATGTTCTAAGTGGTATATCGGTGGAAAATTGGAAGCCCTGACCGTTCCATTTTCCATGATTAGCTTGTACTGAACAGTCGTATCTGAATATTGTCTTTTTTTCATACTTTCTTCAAAACCTCTAATCTTGTGCCACGTCTCCTTACATGCTATTTGGAAATCTCCACAACCACAGATAATACTCGCAAGGGTATGATGTGCTTCTAATGGGAATTTTTCAATTAACTCCTTTGTCATTTCTAAATACGGACTCATTAATTTATTTTGTATCGAATCTACACCGAATATAAGTGAGACTCTCTCATTTGTAAATTCATTATTTTTAAAATGTTTATCCATATCTACTAACTCTATATCCTTCCTAGATACTGTTATCATTTCCATTTTTTTCAAGTTTGAAGTTACTAAATCTAATTGATTTCTCGGAGGTGCTATTATGTCTATATTCGTACTTACTAATATATCACCAGTAGCTCTTTGTATGCCGATATTTCTTGATAAAACTTCACACATGGGTTGTATTTTTTCACCATTTGTTAACTCCTTTACTCGCTCTGGGTTCATAGTAATAACTTTAAGCTTAGTCCTATCCTTAATGTTTATTTCGTCCGTCAATATTTTTTTACCTTCATCCGTATTCCAGTCTACATATACAACCTCGTCGAAAGTTTCAAGTAATGAATTCAAAGCATATGTAGCTCGTTCAATAAGATGTCCGCCGTAATTATCATTTCTACCACATATAATAGCCGAAATAGTCATTTAAAGAAACAGTGTTATTATCTTTAAATGAATGACAAACTTATAATTACAACTACAATTAATAAACCAACGCAAGCTACTAAAGAATATGCTAAAATGAATGGTTGGGATTTTCTGGTTGTCGGTGATAAAAAAACTCCTCACAAGGAATATAAACAATATAACTACCTTCACCCAAAAGATCAGGAAAAATTAGACAAAAATCTATCGGATATGATCGGGTGGGGGTGTATACAACGGAGAAATATGGGATTTGTATATGCACTTAAACATGGGTATAAATATATAGCAACTGTCGACGATGATAACATACCTCTTAGCAATTGGGGGGTACTTTTTAATGAGAGTAAGCCTGAATGTAAGGAAATTGATCTCTATTCGACCGATTTCGGATTTTTTGACCCTCTCAGTGTTACTAATTACAGTCATTTATGGCATAGAGGTTTCCCATTGCAACACGTCCATAAAAAAAACAACGTTACTAAATCAAAGAAATTTTTCGAACATTTCGATGTACAGGCGAATTTGTGGAACGGTGATCCAGATATAGATGCCGTGTGTAGGATGATTCATAAACCTATATGCAAATTCGACAATACCCGACTCGGGACAATCAGACATGCTTCTAGAGCGTGGTATACTACCGATTCTATGACCCCTTTCAACAGTCAGAACACTATCTTGACAAGAGACGCTCTAAAACATTATTTCATGTTTGATAATGTCGGTAGAATGGATGATATCTTCGCATCTTATATCTTACAAAAGAAGGGTTTCAATGTCGTTTTTGGGCCTCCGACTGTTTATCAAGATAGAAATGACCATGATATAACCGAAGACATGAAAAAGGAGTATATAGGGTATGAAAATGTAAAAGATATTTTGAATGATACATCATTTATCTCCTTTGGTTCATATGACAGGTATAGAGAAGTTGTTGAAAATTTGAACACGAAATATAATTTTACAGAAAAATAACCTCGTCACATAATATACATGTCATATTACGTGACACATGATAATTCCTTTCTCGATATAAAAAACGCTCATTTGCGTGTAGCTGGTAATGTTCATGCAGACGCTGTTCGCGTAGGTGCAGTGGAATTTAGTCCAGGTGCTCCTAAATATACCGAGACTGTGAGATTTTCCAATACCCATACCGGAATAATAACATCTTCGAATATAGATGTACAGGGAACGCTTATATTAAATGGTGTAGAAGTCGCAGCGTCACTCGATTACACTCTTCAGAATATAACGAGTATACCTTCAGGAAATGTAACATCAAATCCCATCGTAATTACAAACAGTACAACAGGGATCAACGCATTTGGAAATGTTCATGCAAGTGCATTCTACGGTAACGGGACAAAGTTAGGGGGTGTAGCTTTATCAGATCATTTATCATCAAATGATGCTAGAATTACAGCATTATCAACATTCCAAACTTCTAATAACGCTCGTATAGATGTTGTCACTGAACATATATTTTCAAATGCTGATAGGATTACCATGCTAGAAAATACAATAACTGCACTAGAAGCTCGTGTATTAGCACTAGAAAGTGCATAATATAAGTCGTTAAATAACGTGTATAATAACCCAATGATAAATAAACTTAGTACAATATAATGAATGGTAATGACACATATCTTAATATTAACGACGCTCACCTTAGAGTGACGAGTGGAAACGTTCATGCAAGTGGGTTTATGCTTGATCAGATATCAATAGTTACGACAGATACCACAGGATCAACGATTGGATTTCTGAACGATACAACTTCATTCATCACGCGGTCTAATATAGAGATAGGAAATGCAAATCTATTTGTGGATACAACAACTTCGTGTATAGGTGTAAATACCAACAAACCTGAATATTCACTCGATGTCCATGGTTCTGTTAATGTCGAAACATTATCTTTTACGAGTCTATCCGGTGACGGCACGACATTGACCGGGGTTGCTCGATCAGATGATCTCACTAATAATTCTTCCAGAATAACAACGATTGAAAATTCGACTAGTAATCATTCATCTTTACTCTCACTATTGCGTAGAGATGTTGATACGAACTATGCACTTTCCATAGCTTTAGCATCTTCTAATATTATACAGGAAACGTTAATTGGTGATATAATTACAAATTTAGAGTCAAACGCGAATAAGATATCATCTATCACATCAGACGACAATAAAACCACGGTTTCATCTAATTTGAAAGTGATGGGAAATTTCAATGCCACTGGTGTTTCAGAAGGTGCTACACACGAGTCAAGTTCGACACTATATCTACTCAGTATCCCATTTTACAAAGAATGGCAATATGTTAATTATGTTTCACCGTCAGTGAAGGTAACATTCAATCCATTAACAGAAATACCTATATATACCAGTGCGATTTTAGCTGATGTATATCTATCTAGAGACAGTTTAACGGTTAGTGGGGATCACCAGATTCATATCTTGGGAAGAGATCATAGCAGTGCAACAAATTGGCATGACGGGTATATTACAGGTGCACCCTCGACATATTTCGGTAATTCTGTAGGATCACGTCAAGTTGCGTCGATTATGATGCCGGGCCAAAATGACGGTTTTACACACAATTATGGGTTATGGTATACATCTGTGATCATCCCGTTACAAGACAATAAAATATATTATTCAAATTTTGGAAATGATAATAGTACTGGGTGGGTGTATATACATATACGTGGATATTACATATGATATTTCTTTCAGAACGACAAACTCTCAGTCTGCAAGAAAAAAAAAACTATGTATATATTAAGATTGGGGATGAGTCAAAACGGCGTTCTCGATTTTCAAAGCACAGATAAAGTAAGATTCGTCGGTCCTTCGTCGAATCTTATCATAGACACACTAAACGCGAGTTTAGGAATAGGTGTCACAGATGATAGTTTAATAAAATCTAATTTGCACATTTCGGGTAATGCGTTCATTAGCGATGGCCTAAAAACCCTCGGTAACGTATCGGCTTCTAAATTTCTTGGTGATGGTAGTTTACTTACAGGTGTTGCGTTTCCAGCTGACGTAGCTGCATTATCTCTTGATAGTGTAGCTACCGTTGATAATGCAACCGCGCAGACTATCCAACTCACAAACGCGACAACGGCTCTTGAAGCATATGGTAACGTTGAACTTGATAGTTCTCAGCTTGTTTTTAAGTCTGGAGCAGCTGGTTCTGCACCCGTTGAATGGAGTTTTGAAGCTCAACAAACTGGTCTGATAAGTGGTGATAGCTTTGGTAGCGGTATCGATTTTTCTGGTGATGGAACGAGAAAAGCTATAGGAGCTGGAACGGGGGGTGGTCATCCCCCTCTTTATCATACTAACAGGGGGTACGTAAATATCTACGATTCCGATGGGTCTGGTAATTGGACACAGGTCGGTAGTTCCGTTTACGGTATAAACGATAATGACTATTTTGGTCAACAATATGTGGATATGGGTCCAGGAAATGTACGTCTGTCTAAGGATGGAACAACCTTTATTGCATCATCTTGGAATTGGACTTCTAGTTTAGGTGCTCAAACTGGATACGCTTTAGTATACAGATTGATAGGTGGGGTGTGGACTCGACTTGTCGGTATAGAGCAGCCTGCTGGAACCGGTGAATCTAATGGACCTATTCAAGGAGATTTATATGGTGTTACATCTGGCTCGTATTTTGGTTTTTCGACCGCCATTTCGCAAGATGGTAACCGAGTTGTTATAGGTGCACCAAGAGAGAGAAATCCAGTTAAACCATTTACTAGCCATGGAGCGGTACGAGTTTATGATTGGAATGGTTCTGCATGGGCTGAGATATATGAGGAACATGGGTTATTAGGTAATGGATTTTTAGGTTCGTCTGTAGATATGTCGGATGATGGTACTTGTATGATTGTGGGTGAACCCAGTGTCCCCTCGGCGGCTGATAATACGGATGGTTCTCGAGCTGATCCAATGCAGGGGCGTGCTTACGTGTACGAATATTACAACAATGCATGGGTTGCCAAGGGTAATATGTTAGTTGGCGACCGTTCTAATGAACATTTTGGTTCTGTGGTAAAGATGTCCGGTGATGGTAACCGTATAGCGATTGTCGCTGAAAATCGCGGCCCTGCGCACCAGCAAAGAGAAGGTGGTGTTGTTATATATGATTATGATGGTTCCGATTGGGTTCAGGTAGGAACGGATATACTCCCACCGTCGTATGGTCAGGGGGAGTCTAATTCATCTGGATCTGAAAGAGTATTAAGTATGGATCTTTCTGGAGATGGTACCACTGTAGCAATTGGTCGATCTAAAAATGGAAGTGGTAAAGTATATACGTATAATCATGATGGATCTGACTGGGTGTTATTTGATGAGCATGTTTCCCAAGAGAATTTTGCTTCTGATATGGCAGCCCTTACGGGAGAACAATTATTTGGTAAGTTAGTTGCTCTAAGTGATGATGGTGGCAAACTATTAATATCTGCTAAGAATCTAAATGATGGTTCCCCCCCTGTGAACAGTCAATCGGTCACGACTGTTTTTGATTCTGGTGGATCGGCGGCCTTTTACAATAAAGTTCCGATCGAATTAATATCCACCACTCTCACAGTTCACGGAGATCTTGAAGCTACTTCGTTTCTAGGTGATGGTACTCAACTCACAGGTGTTGCTAAATCTACTGAACTTAGTGATAATTCTTCCAGAATCACTCAATTAGAAACATCTATCGTGACTACGGATAGTAATGCCGCCGCTATCGAGAGTCGTCTCGTAGATAATTCGTCTAGGATTGACGCATTGCGACTTAATATGATAGACAATTCTTCTAGAATCGTCCTTACTAATAATGATCTTACGAGTAACGCATCGAGAGTCACGATCTTGGAGCAGGCGAATGTAGTACAATCCAGTTTGATCGATGATTTAAGACAAGATGTTGACAACCTTGAAGTTGCAACTACGGCGGCTGGTGGTGACACGGCCATTAATCTCGCCGACAATTCAGCCAGAGTTACCGTATTAGAGACTGATCTCACTGATAACGCTTCGAGGGTTGGTGTTTTGGAGACTGATCTCGCTGATAACTCTTCCAGGATTGGAGATCTAACATCTCAAACCACAGAGGCCAATACAATACAAGCGAATTTGATTGACGACCTTCGCGTAGATGTAGATTCGAATGCCAATCGTGTGTCTTATATCACTGCAGCAGATGATACAACTGTGATTGCGTCTAATTTAGATGTCACTGGTAATATTTTCTTTAGAGGTGAACGTTTCGTCGTTGATTCTGAAACAAAGGTTATCTCTGATCCTGTCCTAGGTATAGCCAATAACAACACACTTACTACCACAGACATAGGTCTTGTGATGCAACGTCCACAAGCGAACGTCGCACTCGTTCATCATGGGAGTGCGGACGCTACAAATCCAGATCAATTTACTATCGGATACACACAGAGCTCTATCGAAGATTCTGAAATAGCGACTGATACTTCTAATGCAATTACAGTCAATATTTTAGGTGATTTAATTACACAAAACGCTTCGACAGCTACAACATTCCTAGGAGATGGTACCCAACTTACAGGTGTAGCTTTAAGCGCTGATCTTACTGATAATTCTTCTAGAATTGACCAGTTGATAATCGATGTCGATTCTCTTGAAGCTGCAACCACGGCGGCTGGTGGTGACACGGCCGGTAATCTCGCCGACAATGCAGCCAGAGTTACCGTATTAGAGACTGATCTCGCTGATAACGCTTCTCGACTCTCTACGTTAACACTTGCTGATGTGATCAATGTAAATAACACATCTTCGAATACGGTCCAGTTAACCAATGCGGGTACATCTCTCGTAACTACAGGTGATATTGTTGTTGCCGCTGAAATTGGTTCCAAAACGTCTGCCGTAAGCAATGCTTCGACTATAGGTACAAATAAAGTATTTAATGTTGTCGCTGGGAGTGGTAGTTTCTATATCGATAGTGTTGAGAAACCCACATTGACATTGTCTAAAGGTCAAACATATATTTTCGATATGACGTCTGCAACATTATCGGGTCATAACTTACATTTTTCTACTGTTGCGACAGATGGTGTTGGTAATCACTTCACTACTGGTGTTTCCACGAGTGGTACACCCGGCTCGTTCGGTGCGTATGTGATGATTGTAGTTCCCGATACTGCAGATGCTACTATTTATTATTATTGTAGTAATCACAATGGGATGGGAGGTGAATTATCCATTGTAAATGATGCTCACCTCGTTGTTACTGGACGAGTCAGTGTCACAGGTGATATCGAAGCTGGATCCTTTTCCGGTGACGGTTCGCAACTTACAGGTGTAGCCCTCCCTTCTGACGTAGCTGGTGTAACCCTTGCAGATGTAGTTAATGTGAGTAATGAAACGTCGAATACGATTCTTCTTACAAATACGGAAACATCTCTCGTTGCATCTAGTAACATTGTTCTTGAGGCAAACAATTTAGTACAAGCAATACTCGAACACACTGCAGAATTCGATGATGATGATGTGACTGCAATTAATAACGATACTAATCCGACTGCGTACCTATCCGACAATGATTGGCGCGTTTTCGGTGGTATTTTAACTGGCGCTACCGATCAACCACTTTCCTCGACCCAGGGCAACCCTTGGGATGGACTACTGGGTGATGGTAGATTTGGTAGTACCGCGTCTTTATCTAGTGATGGTACACGCATGATTGTGTCTCAACCCATGCAGTTTGGTGAAGGAGCATACGGTGGAGGTGGTGTGGCTAACACTGGATTTGTAGAAGTATACGATTGGGATGGAACTACGTGGTCTCAAGTTGGTGAGCGAATTTTACCCCAAAATAGAGGTGAAGCTTTTGGTGCAGGTTGGAATTTTGAAGGACTTGGTGATAACCTTAAAATATCTGGCGACGGTAGTACGATAGCGATCGGTGTACCATCATTTGATAATGATGAAGGTACTAATTATGATGGTTATGTTGTCGTGTATAGGTTGATAGGTGGTATATGGACTCGTCTCGCCGGTGTTACACAAACTCCGATTGTACAGGGTGGATCAAGCGCAATAACCGGAGAGCTGTATGCTCCACTGGGTTCAAATGGATGGTGGGGTTGCGCTATCGCATTATCCGACGATGGTAATAGGATTGTTATCACTCAGCCAGGCTACGTAAGTGGTGTTTACGCCAGAGGTAGTTTCATTGTATATGATTGGAATGGAAGTAACTGGGTTCAAGTAGGAACTGAGGTACAGGGACCGAGAGTGGATGATTTAACTGGTAGTCGGTGGGGTGATGGTGGTTCTATACACAGTAATGGCTGGTTCGGTAAATCTGTTGATATGTCGGCTGATGGTTCTACTATAGTAATAGGAGCTGATGATAATTATGTACATAAAGGGGCTGGTTCTTATGAATTTGTATTCGGTATCATTGGTAATCCACACACAAGCGCAATCTCGGGTCGTGACTCACAGGGGCGTGTTATAGTCTATGAGTATGATGGAAGTGACTGGGTTAAGAAGGGAAGTCAGATTGTGGGTATAGAAGATAATGACAGGTTTGGTTCTGTTGTTAGAATATCCGACGATGGTACCCGTATAGGTGCTGTTTCCCCTGGTCGTGGATCTACTGCAAGAGGTGGTGTACGTATATTTGATTGGAACGGTAGTGATTGGGTTAGTGCGGGAACCGAAATTCTGTTTTATGGTAACAATCATGGATATGACTATACAGGTACGAGTGATGGTCTCTCGAATCAATGGGAATATTGGAGCACCGTGAGACCCGTTCTAAGTTTTGATATGTCTGGAAATGGACAATATATCGTAGTTGGTAGCCCAACTGATAAAAGAGAACTGAACGCCGCGGACGCGGTCGCCGACCGCCGAGCATATGGTGGAGGTAAAGCCGCAGTATTCAAATACGATGATGGTACTAATGATTGGTTAATTTCGGGTGATGTAATGGATCTTCAACGCCTCTCGGCACCTCTTTTACCACAAGCAATCGGAACAAGTGGTAATGATGTAGAATTGGCTATTTATTATAGATTCGGGAAGGTGTGTGCTTTAAGTTCGGATGGTTCTAAACTTATTGTAAGTGCGAATAACGATAATGGCGGTGGCGGACCGTACGCCACCAAAACGTTCAGCAGCCAGCGTCGACATTTAACTGCTTACGTTGCTATGTTTGACGCACTCGGTGTAGGGGGAAGTTTTTCGCGCGTTCCATTTGAATTAATTTCAGAAACGGTTCACGTCCACGGTAATCTTCAGGCTGAATATCTATTGGGTGATGGCACGCTACTTACACTCCCTGATTTCGCATTTGAAACAGATCTTTCGGATAATTCCTCTAGAATTGACCAGTTGATAATCGACGTCGATGCCCTTGAAGTTGCAACTACGGCGGCTGGTGGTGACACGGTCATTAATCTCGCTGACAATGCAGCCAGAGTTACCGTATTAGAGACCGACCTTTCCGATCTTCGTACAGATGTCGATTCTAATGCGAATCGTGTATCGCATATAACATCTTCGGGAGAAACAACAATTATCGCATCGAATTTAGATGTCACAGGTAACATTTTCTTCCGTGGTGATCGCTTTGTCGTTGATTCGGAGACCAAGATTATCACTGATCCTATCGTAGGTATAGCTAACAATAATGTATTGAATACGACTGATATAGGTTTCGTAATGCAGCGCCCAGTTGCAAATGTGGCTCTTGTTCATCATGGTGATGGCTCTGCCACTAATGCAGGTGAATTTACTATTGGCTATACTCAAGATCCATTAGACGCAGCTGAGATAACAGTTGATTCGGGGAACCCAATCACGGTAAGTATTCTAGGTAATCTCGTCACACAAGATACTGTAACAGCTACAAGGTTTGTGGGTGATGGTAGTGGACTTTCGGCTCACGCTTTCCATGTTACAGGTTCTGGTGGGCAGATGAAAGATGGTAAACCCGTCTTATACGATCTAAATACAACCGTGGTAAAAACCTTCGATCATAACCTTGACGAAAGTAACCCGTATTCAGGTTTCATTACATCCACGGGTTTCAGTAGAGGTATGTTTTTTGCAACTGCTCAGGGTGTATATCACGTATCCTGTAGAATCAGATTGGCTGACTATGTTTCTTCTACCCAAGAAATTAAGTGGTATATCAGGAGAACTGACGGGAGTTATGAGGTTTATGATCACTTTGAATTGTTCGTAACACCTGGAACTGGGATACATGCATCTACAAGTTCCACTATAGTTAAATTAAATCTAGGTGATGCTATCTTCCCCCGTGGAGATGGTGTAGACTGTGATATAGATACGGTTACATTCAGTGGTCAGTATATAGGTAATTATTGATAAAAATAACCTACACCAGTATTAGAGATGCCACTGGAAACGCATCAAGGTAAACTCGATTTTAAAAATGTTAATCGAGTTACTTTTAATGGGTTAAGTTCTAATACTGTGATCAGAACTGATACTGCGAGTTTTGGTATCGGTGTCGTGAACGGTGATATATCATCTAATTTACATGTAAATGGAAATGCGTACGTTTCATCTGGAATAACAATCGATGGCACCTCGAATATAAACACAATTAATTTAAATGGGCATATTCTTCCCACGGTAAATGCTCAATACGATTTAGGGTCTGCTGAGTATAAATTTCGTCATTTATTTTTAAGTGACAGTTCACTTTGGTTAGGAGATGAATCGAAATTATCATTTTCAGATAACCAGGTTAAATTCAGGCGTCGAAAAAAAGATGTGATACCGTCAGCTATTTTAGATTTACCTGGTGTAAGTGAAATGGATATATTATTTTTTAGTAAAAAAAATAATGTCGGTGAAATGAAAATTGAAAACTGGATCGCGTATGCAAAAACAAAAAACCCTATGATGGAGATTTCCGATATATTTAGAGATGATGATGGTGATTATGAAACGACTACCATATCTGAAGATACAATAAAAAGGTTAGAATTGAAAATAGAAAATGAAAAAAAGAGAAATGACATCCTCGAAGCAAGAATCACAGCTCTTGAAAAATTATGTGACTGGGATGGATAGCATCGAGATCGAGTCAATAAAATATACATAACGCTATTTTTTCTTATAAAAGTTCCTGACCCACTTTTATAAGAAAAATAAACTTTATACATACTAGTAATGGCGTTTGAATCGACAACTGATGATTTTCAGATACGAAACGCCGATAAAATTACATTTGTTGGTACATCAAATACTATAATCGATACGGTCACAGGACGAATTCAAGCGAATGGATTTCAAAACGGTTCCGATGTGATATTAGATGTCTTCAAAGATGACCATTCGATTGATACTGTAATCACGTCTAAGTTTACAAACCCGGATAACACAGGTGTTAGAACTCTTGTAGATGGTTTAATGGAAACCGGTGTCAATCAAATTGAGATGGGTCCGGATCCAAATGGTAATCATGTTACATACGATTCTTACGGTAAATATTGGATTTTAGACGGAACTAACATCTCTAATATTTCGGTTGAATCTAACACGTTTATCTCAGATAATAAAGCTCATTCGGTTTCAGTATGGTTTAAATCTTCAAATATAGAATCGAATGTATCAAATACTTGTATCTTAGGAATTGCATCTGAAATTAAAATAGACACTGACATTGTAGATATAGAAACAAATACATGGCATAATCTTACATACACCTTTCAGGGTTCTGGTGGATCTAAAATAATTTATTTAGATGGGAATCAACTTTCAAATATAGAAACCGATATAATTTTACCCAGCAATGCAAATAGTATTCAAGTATATATCGGCGGTGGAAATATCGATAAAATCGCAAATTTTAGAATTTATGACACATTTATTGAACATCACCGTGTTATGGAAATATGGGATGCGTATAAAGATTATTTTGATCGCGTGAAATCGCATATTACGGTTCATCGAGGAAATATAGGAATCGGGCTTAATAATCCACAAAGTCGTCTCAGTATATTAGATAATCCAACCATCATAGAAAAATTCCCACCGACATCATTGTCAAGTTATGACGAAATGGTTCCGGGTCACGGTCATTTTAAAACAAGTGCGAGTTCGTCAAATACACATACAGTTTCATATAATGCATTCAATAACGCGATAAATACAAATATGTTAGATCGTATGTATTGGTCACAAGATGGGTCAGGTGATTACGATATTTTAAACGGTGATTGGCTGGGAGGGGGTGTGAACGCTCTAACAACTACGAATGTAGAAAGTGTGAATAGGTTCGGGCATTGGATTCAGTTAGAATTCCCATATAAAGTCAGGTATAGCTATTCTACTATACGAGCTCCACATGACCATGTAGGGATTCAACCACATACCGGGTGTATCGTAGGTAGTAATGATATACATGGAGTATGGACAATTTTAGATGATTTTTCGGGTAAAATTAGGGGTGATAGTAATGATTTTGTTACCTACAGATCTTATCCTACACAAACGAAATACTTCAAATATATTCGTATTGTTATAGAAAAATTAGGTGGAGGTTCGTCGCATGCGGGTATAGATACCTGGAACATATATGCTAATCGTGAAAATGAACAGTCCACAATTGATAACGGTATAATGACGTTGTCACATAAATTAGACGTTCGAGGTGATTTATATTACACAGGGATGATTTGTAATTTAGAGTATATGGAAAATATTATACGTAGCTGGAATCCTCATTACTGGTGGGATATGGACGATTCATATTATATTGAGGGAGGACTTAACGAAGGTGAGGAAATCACACATGTTCATAATAAAAGTGGAAACTGGGTGGATAATTACCTAACTGCCACAGATTGTGTGACTAGATATATAAATGGTCGACGATTTTGGACGGGGCGTAATTCATCTAGTCATATGTCTAGTCGAGGCAAAAATGAATTTAATGGTAACACAGACGAAAAAATAGGTGATATGTCTTCTATTTTTCATGTCGCATGTACCTCGCCAATTCACACATCTAATAGTTATTACCACGACTCACTAGTAAGCATGAATCGAACTTATGTCACATGGGACAATTGCAATGGTGATCTGAATGGAGGTGAACTGTCATTTTATAACGGAGCTGGTTATGGGTATAATGACAACAATTCTAAAACCGCTGGGGGAATCCTAGGAGTTAATGGTCCGACCACCACTGAGCGAGCTGTACATTGTGTTATGACGAAAGCTAACAGTGGTTTTAACCGTGAAGAATCTACTCGAGTAAGGGGTATCAATAACCATATCAGTATAGCCACATTAACACGCGGTACGTTGACAACGAATTTAGCTAATGTTACCAATAACCCCGGTACAAATACATCAGACGCTATAGTATGGGGTAATAATTATTCTAATGATAAGCATAATCATGGTAACTTTTTTTATGGAGAGATGATAGTTTTTAAACGGAATAGGGGTATAATAAGTCAGACACAAGTTAAATTTCTACAAGATTATTTCAGGTTTAAGTATCGAACTGGGGGTATAGGGTTACAATATTCAGAATAATTCATTTCTTGTATTATAATAGATGTCTCTCGCAACATTAAGCACATTCTTGAATGTGAAAGATTCACACCTTCGGGTGGTTTCAGGAAATGTTTATGCACGAGCAATGAATATAGGAGGGATTAATATAGATAGTACCCATGGATTAGAAGCGGTTACAGAAACTGGTAATATTACACATAATACATTACAATTTTTAAATGAGACAACAGCATTTGTAACGACGAGTAACGTTCATGTAGGAAAAAATGTCATTGTAGATGGGAATAACCACATACATAACGAATTATACGTGTCTGGGAATGTTCATATGTCATCTGATACAATCATATCTGGGAATCTAGAAATTGCATCTGATATATCGATTACAGGAAACGCCAATGTTTCATCGAATATGGTGATAACCGACAATGTAGTATCAGAGAATGTAATTACACATAATAAATTATCAGTAGGTGGAGATGCATATATATCGTCAAATTTAAGTGTGGGTGGGGATGTTTCGATTACCAAAGGGTTAATTATAGATAACGATATCATCGCAAATGGAAATGTGACCACTTCAAACTTTATCAAATATGACTCTGCATGGTTTTACGCTTATAATGGAACCTCAAGTGGTTCTGGTATTTTTGACGATTATTCCGGATTTGTTCCATGGAATTCAACATCTCCCGGCTCGTCAAATTTTACAAACAATGTATCAACGTCTGGTGGATATTATACTGCTCCAGTTGATGGTATTTATCACTTAAATGTATCTGTGTTAAATTATCCTCATACCAGAGTGGGTATATCAGAACTATTTTTTTCGGTAAATGGAGATATAAATGGCAAAGTAAATGGTTTTGGGTATGTTCAGAAGAAGGATTTACCCGATCAAGAGAGTATAAGCTCGTCATCGATATATAGGTTAAATAAAGGCGACGTAATAAAGGTATATGTAACAAATATAGATTGTTATACGAATTCGAATTCCGCATTTTTTAGTGGATATTTGATATCTAGAATATAATATATACCTAATTTAAATGACTACAGAATCATATGTAGCTTCATTAACTATATATAAGCTATGTAATCAGAATTTTCCCGTCAATGGTAATGAATATGAAGATGTTGAATTTCCTGAAAATTATAATAAACCGTCCAAAGAATCATACGAACACATGTTTAAGCAGACTTTAAACGACGAATTATTGAGAATAATTCGAATAAGACGTGATAAAATGTTAAGCGACTCTGATTGGCTATTCCTCGAGGATTACCATTTAACTGATGATAATTATAAAGAATGGACGTCATATCGTCAATCTCTACGAGACTTACCTTCGATGACACTAGACCCTAAAAGTGTAAATTGGCCAACAAAACCAAAAGTATTAAAGGGTGAATGTTCAATTATGAATGAAAATCTCGAGATAAAACAACTCATATCCGAAAACGTATCACTCCGTGCAAAGATGACAAAGCTCGAAAAACGTGTAACTGATCTAGATTTAAGTATCATCCAACTGAAACGTATGAAAAATAGAACTTAAAGAAATGAATAGTATGTAATATATAAGCTCCTATAGTGTAGTTGGTCAACACAGTGGACTTTGAATCCACT
>CERI01109925.1_pt1 | contig 27095 bp, 29 predicted proteins | sample 350261 | NCBI WGS metagenome assembly CERI01 (sample SAMEA2620979, study PRJEB7988) | marine metagenome | isolation source: saline water (ENVO:00002010), including
TTGCATTTCTGCCATTCTTTTAGCCCAACCTGGATACATATCCATAGGTGGACCTTGATCCTCATCATCACTTTCAACAAATATCTCTTTACTGGAATAGGCTCCAATAGAACTAGTATAAACTAATTTTTTAACATTATTAATTCTAGCCGCTTCCAAAACATTGGTATTAAACATTAAGAGTGGAACAAAAAAACTAGCTGGTTTTTCTAGTGTTACTTTCACAGAACCCTTAATACCAGCAACATGAAAAACACAATCCATGTCTTTTGTTTGCTCTTTACAAAACTCAAAATTAGTCAAATCACCATAGACATGATCGACTTTGTCATGAATTTTTAGTTTATCTAAAGATATTACTCTAACATTTGCTTCTGCATTGACTAAGATTTTAGCTATTTCTCTACCTATCATCCCAGTTCCACCTGTAATCAAACAATTTTTATGTTTAAAAAAATTTTTAGTATTTTGATCCAGCATATTTTAAATATTTTTTAACCAATCTTTCAGTGTTTTTGAAATTTTTTTACCATTAAGATTGTATAAATCTAAAAGATAATCTCTAGTACCATAATCAAAACAAAAATGATTTTTTATTCCAAGTCTAAGAAATGGTTTAAAAACTGATTTTTCTAATAAAAGTGATGCAATCATTGACCCAACACCTCCATCTAAATAACCTTCTTCTAATGTTACAATTTTCTTTGTGTCTTTGAGTAGCTCAATTAAAGCATCTTCTGGAAGTGGTTTCACTTTATACAAATCTATAACACCAAGATTCAAACCTAATTCATCTTTAATAATTTTTGATGCCTGTAATGCTTCATGGACTATAGCTCCAGATGCTACAATTGTTAAATCGTCACCTTTTTTTATCTCAGAAACCCCATGAGAGAAATCCTCATAATCATCTTTGTATAATGAAGGTAGGATTCCTTTTTCAATTCTAATATATTTTGGACCTTTTTGATCAGCTCCCATTTTTGCAAAAGCTTTTGTTGATATAGGATCAGAAGAATTTAATATAGTAATGTTAGGTGTTGTTAGAATTGCTGATAAGTCTTGAAGTCCGTGATGAGATGGTCCATCAGTTGCATAAGTAAATCCAACTCCAACACTTACAATATTTACATTAGCTCCCATAGCAGCTAGGTCTAAACTTATTTGTTCCAGAACTTTTAAGCTAACAAATGGAGAAATACCATAACAATAAACTATTTTACCGCTAAGTGACAAACCTGAGCTAATTCCAATCATGTTTTGTTCAGCGATTCCAATATTAATATATCTATCTGGAAAATCTTTTTTAAATTTTTCAAGACCAAATGCTCCATGATCATCACTTAAAAAATACACATTAGAGTTTTGAGAGGCCACGTCATATAAAGCATCAAAAAATGCATCCCTCATATCAATATTAGGCAAATCTGTCATTTTATTTATTTCTTTCTCTGAGCTCTTTTTCAGCAATAAGAAATTTTTCCTCATCAATCCCCCCATGATGCCATGCAGCATTATTTTCCATAAAAGACACACCTTTACCTTTGATAGTCTTTGCAATCAAAGCGATAGGTTTTTCTATTTTATTTTGAGGTATTGATTTAAAAAAATTTATTAAGTCATTAAAATTATGACCATCTACTTCATGAGTGTTCCAACCAAATGAAATAAATTTTTCCTTGATTGGTTCTAATGCATTTATATCTTCAGTAGAGCCATGAGTTATCAACATATTTCTGTCTATAATTGCACAAAGATTTGTTAGTTTGTGATGCGCTGCAAAATTCGCACCTTCCCAAACAGAGCCCTCATAACACTCTCCATCACCAAGTATCACAAATGTCTTTCTGTCAATTTTTTTTTCAAATTTATCAGCCAATGCCATACCAGCTGCAATCGATAATCCGTGACCTAAAGACCCTGATATAAATTCAATTCCAGGAATAAATTGATCTGGATGTTCGCCAAGCATTTTTTGATTATTTAAAAAATTCATTTCTTTTTTTGGAAAAAAACCTAAATCCGCTAAGACCGCGTATAAGGCTACACCTGCATGACCTTTGCTAAGTAAACATCTGTCTCGCTCTTCCCATTTAGGGTTAAGCGGATCAAATTTTATTATTTCTCCAAAATATAAAGCAACTAAAATATCTACAACTGAATATGATCCACCTATATGTCCTTTTTTTGCAATTTTTATAGCATTTAAAATATCTAATCTTATTTGTAAGGCTTTATCCTCAAGTTTTTTAACTAACATTGTTAAAAAGGACCTTTAAAATGTTTGTAAAAATCTGTCATAGATTCTTTTTTTGGAAGATCTATAACTGAACTATCTCCATTCACCATTTTATTAACAATATTACATATATCATGAACATCTGGATAATACATATCTTCTAAAGCTTTTGCAGTCGGACATGGTGTGGAAACCATTCCCATAGATTTAGTCGGAGCCTTGAGAGATGATGGATTATATTCATTAACAATTCTGTTCATTTCAGCTGCAACTCCATATTCTGGCCAAGAAGTATCAGCTATAAGCATTTTTCCAGTTTTTTCGACGCTACTACATATCATTTTTTTATCAGGGTGAGAAATAGAATGAAGATTGATTAATTCAACAGATATACCGATTTTTTCAAGATGACTAGCAGCTCTCTTTGCTTCGAGAACCATTACTGAAGTAGCTATAATTGTAATATCTGAACCCTCTCTCTCTAATTTTGATCCAAATAAAGGGTGTGATAGTTCTGTTTTTTCATCCTCAAAACTTAATTCATAAAGCAATCTATGCTCCAACATTACAACTGGTCCTTTGTATTCTTTGACTGCATATCTATAACTTTCAATAATTGATTTAGGATCTGCTGGCATTACCACTACTAATCCAGGAATGTGAGCCATTAAAGATTGAAGACTTTGAGAATGTTGAGCCCCTTGACCCCAGCTTCTTCCTATAACCATACGGTACATGCTTGGTATTTCAAATAAACCACCAAACATATATTTATATTTTGCAGCTAAATTAATTAACTGATTAAAAATAAGTAATCCAAAGTCAGCTCTAATATGAGTATTTATTGGGTAAGCTCCATTTAACGCAGCTCCTATACAAATTCCAGCAATAGAATCCTCTGCCAAAGGTGTTTCAATAATTCTATTTGGATATTTATCAGCAAAGCCTATCATCGTATCAAATATGCCTTTAAAATCAGTTACACCTTGTCCAATAATCAGAGAATTAGGGTTACATTCCATTGCTTCCTGCATAGCTTCAGCAATTGCACTCTTGTAAGTTTTAGACATCTGATAATAAATCCTTTCTATCAGGAAGAGGAGACTCAGTACCAAACTTTATAGCAACATCAATTTCATTATCTATTTTTTCTTTAAACTCTGCAAATAAGTTTTTATCATTAATTATAGGATCTAATGCTTTCCATTTGTCAACATCACTTTTATTTCTATAGCCAGCAGAAAAATCTTCTCCTGGTCCAACATGCTCTTTATATCTAGTCGTATTAATCTTTAAAAAAACTGGTCTGTTAGAATTTCTTACTTCATCTATTGCAATTTTTGATTTTTGTTGAACCTTAAGAAAATCATATCCTTCTTCAATTTCATAAAATGGAATTCCATATGAGCTAACAAGAGTTTCTAATGAAAATGATTGTCTCTCAGATTTAAATGAATGAACAGCAAGATTATTATCTTCACATAAAAATAAAACTGGAACTTTATATAAAGAAGCAAAGTTTAAAGATTCATTAAAAACTCCCTGCTCAAGAGCCCCATCACCAAAATTAGAAACAAAAATTCTATTTTCATTTTTTATTTTAGATATCAACGCGGCCCCAACAGCATGCGAAATTGTAGAACCCACAACAGCTGATGCTCCCATTATACCTTGCTTGGGCGATGCAAGGTGCATTGAGCCAGCTTTTCCTTTGCTTTGACCATTTTTTTTACCCATCAGCTCTGCAAAAAATTCAGGTAAAGGTCCACCTTTTGCTAGATAAAAAGCATGACCTCTGTAATTTATAAAAACCCAGTCATCTAAATTTAAGTTTGCACAAACACCTACTGCAACTGCTTCTTGTCCAATAGATAAGTGGACTGGGCTTTGAATTAAATCACTTGGATACAATTCAATGATTTTTTCTTCTACCAGTCTAATTCTCATTGAATGATAAAATAGCTGTTTATATGTTTCAGAATTATCCATTTTATGGCATTTTTGTTTAATATTTTTTCACAAACAACATAAAAATTTAATATGTCATTTGGTTTTGTTCTAGCCATCTTTGGACGTCAACAATGTTTTGAACAATTTCTTTTTTTGTGAAAGTTTTTCCCCAATCTGCATTTTCTTCATATTCAAAAGGTATACCTACAATTTCCTCATTAGAAAATCTGTATAAAAGATGTGCGTGATTGTCCCAATTTTTATCGATTTTCTTGATTCCATATTTTTCAGGCGAATTATAAATTGGTGATCCTGGAAAAGGACAAAATCCAGATAAACTTACAAAGTCAGGTTTGTGCTCATCTATAAAGTTTATTGTTTTTTGAACGATATTTCTTGGTTCTCCAGGTAATCCAAAGATTAAACACATTTTAATTTTAATACCATATTTTTTTGCATTTTCTATAAAGGTTTTAATTATTTTATCATTTTGCCATTTTTTATTTATTATTTTCATTACATTATTATCTACAGTTTCAACCCCTAAGGATAATTCTAAACAACCAGTTTCACTTGCAATTTTTAGATGTTCCTCAGTGCCAACTGAGGTTGTTTGCCCACGCCATTTAATATTTTCATTACCAATAGCCTCCATCTGAGAATAAAAAATTTTTTTGTTTGGATTTAAGGCGATCTCATCTTTAAGAAGAATTGCTTCAACATTATAATAATTCTTCAAATCATTAATCTCTTGAGTAATTAAGGTTGGACTTTTTGATTGTAGTTGATTTGGAACATTATAAACACAATAGGCACAACTATAAAAACATCCTCTAGAGAAATAAACCATTGTTGCATTATAATCTCCATACTGTTTAAACATATTCTTATTTATTAGTGAAGTTTTGGGTAACAACGATCTATCAGGGAAAGGTGTTTCTAAAAATGGAAATTTTTTATAATCCTGTTGATATTTTTTCTTTTCACAATTCTCTTTAACAGCATTGACAAAACTTTCCTCACCAGGCCCAACTACTATACTATCAAAAATTTTAGATGTTTCTTCGGGCAACATATCTACATGAGTCCCTCCAGCTACATGTTTTGAGTTTGGAAATTTTTTTTTTAAAAAATCAACTATCGAATATATCTCAATTGCATCTCCAGATTTCATAATCCAATAAAAATAAAAGTCTTCTTCATTTATTTCAGAGAGAACACCTTCAAAATTTTTACCTCTTGATTTGCCTCTTAAATCATAAATCTTAATTTCGGGATTATTTAATTCTTTTTTAATTACAGTTGAATAATATAATTCCCAATATGGTTGTAGTTTAAATGGATCGTTTAAATAATGCCATGTTGGTACAATAAAGCTAATCTTCATTTTAAATATATTATAAGTTATGTTTTACAGCTTTATATCTTAATTTTTTTATTTGAGATAGTGTTATATCTCCATAGAAAAGTTTTTATAATTCCATTCTTAAAAGAATCAGCCTTTTTTATTTTAAAAAAATTCAAAATTTTTCTATTAGAGTAATTTTTAATAAAAATATCTTTAGAATTAAATCTTTTTTTACCTTTAATATCGAAGCTTATATTTAAATTTTTTTTTAAAATGTTATTTAAGTCTATTAAAGAATAAGTTTTACTGTCACTTACATTGAAAACATTATAATTGTGCTTTAAATTTTTTATTTTTATAAATCTCAAAATATAATCACCAAGTGTGCCTACATAAATATAATTTTTTTTTGCATAAAATGATTTGTCTAGAATAATTTTTTTTTTATTAATAATATTATTTATAGAAAGTGGAATGATTCTTGAAAAATTACTTTTGAAATTATCATACTCACCAAAAACTTCGGATGGTCTTAATGTTATAAATTTTGTTTTTGAAATTTTTGATAAATTTTCACATACACTTTCAAAATATCTTGAATGCCAACCAGCTATCTGATGATTATTTGAGGGAGTTTCTTTAAAATAATCTTCCTCTTTAAAAATTTTTCTTTTCTTAACATTTGGATACCCAGTTGAACTACTGATCCATATATACTTTTCAACTTTATTTTTGATAACATTGTGAAGACAATTAGTATGAATAATAATATTACTTAATATCTTATCTTTTAAATTTTTTTTATCAGACTTCATGTTAAAGATTTTTCCAGCAGACATAATTACGTAATTATATTTCCCTTTTTTAAATAATTCTTCTAAAGCTTTTTTATCACTTAAATCGATTCTAATTTTTTTAAATTTATTTGATGTAACTAATATTGGGTTTTTATTAAATGTTGCATGTATTTTAAAATTATCTTTTTTTAAAAATAATTTTATTAAATTGAGACCTATGAACCCGCTTCCACCAATTATTAAAACTTTTTTTTTCAATTTTATTTAATATTTTTATATAAATTTACACAATAGAAAAATTTAAAAAGATCTAGACTGACCACCATCAATAGAAATCTGAGCTCCGTTAATTAATCCAGCCATTTCTGAACATAAATATGCAACTAAATAAGCAACCTCTTCTGGTTTACCCATTCTTCCCAACGGATAGTTATCGTCTATATCTTTGAGATATTTTTCCTCATTTTCATTTTTTTCCTTTTCAAAACCAGCACCAGGAATAAAAATACCTCCAGGAGCAATTGTATTAAATGTAATTCCATCTCTGACAAGATATTTAGTTAAAGATAAACTTTTCATTAAAGCAACTTCTGAAGCTTTTGCCATGTTAAACCATGGTCTGCCACCACCCTCCTTACCATATATAGAGCTTATGGTAATTACTCTTCCCCATCTATTTTTTCTCATCAAAGGGATACAGATTTTTGTAAAAATAATTGCAGCCCTAGCATTTTTGTTAAAAACCTCATCCCAAACATTTAAATCTGTCTCTTCCACATTTTCTTTACCCCACCTACCGCCGCCTCCAACATTATTAATTAAAATGTCGATATTGCCATATTTATTTTTAGCAAGATTAATTGCCTCAATGCAACTATTCTTTTGAAGAGCTTCAAACTGTATAGGAAAATTATCAATTCCTAAATTATTGAGGATTTTTTTTGCTTGATCCAGTCTTTCTGAAGTTCTTGAGCAAAATGCTATTTTACATCCTAAACTTCCAAGATACTTACTTATTTCTAGACCAATCCCATGACTGCCTCCGCTAACGAATGCAACTTTTCCATCTAACTTATAATCTATTTTAATCATTTAGATTTTAGACTTATTTGTTATTAATATTTTTTGGTTTCCATATAAATAAATTATAACCTTCAAAAAAGAAAGAACCAAAATATAAGCGCTTGATCTTAATTATTTCTATTTTACCTTCTGCCTCTAAAGTTTTGAGTTTAGCTATCAAACCAGAGGAATAACCTCTTTTACTCTCAAACTTTTTACCAAGATAATCAATAATACTATCATCTTCATACAATTCCTGAGCAGGCTCAGTGTGTATGCATATTGATGGATTTTTAGAAATAAAGAAGTTTATTACTGGATCTAAATTACTAGCTAATTGTTCTAATGCACCAAAAGTATATATGGCAGAATTAGGTAATATTTCATATGAAGGATCAGGATTAATCATATTAAATAAATTACATTTAAGAGGTATTTGTTTTTGTCTTGCAATTTCATTAACTAAATCAACTGATGATTGAACAAAGTCTGAGCCAAAAATTTTTTTTTGAGGATATACTTTATTTACATGAAGCAAGTTATAACCAGTTCCACATCCAAACTCATAAACAGCATCCATTGACCCAAAAAAGGTTTCTATAAACCACTGTCTATATATCTCTATAAAGTTAAATTCAAAATTATCATCTGCTGGATAAAAAAATTTTTTATTCAATCTTATTGGGTTGCCTGGACGAACATATTTTGGAGTTAAAGACTCTTCACTAAATCCACTTTCCCTATACATCTGAAGATTTTCATTCCAACCATTGAACCAAACCTCTTTTCTTTCATCTGCCCCAATTACTTGGGTATCCGTATCAATTTTAAGAAGTGCCTCATAAATTAATCTTTCATTCTCATCCTTAGATGGAATTCTATATCTAAAATCTAAATCACTAATTTTTTTTTTTAGTTTGTCTGAAAAATTATTTATCTGAGTACCAAATGATTTAGCAAAATCAAGTACAGTTAAATTTAAAGGATAATTTAGATTAGTCATAATTAATTGATCTTTTTAACTTTTAATTTAAAATTGTCATACTAATAAATACATTGCTAAATTTTCAACTTTCTAACTTTTTAGTTTAAATATTTCCTTTTCAGCAATTTGACATAATAGATGTCCAATCAAAATATGGCATTCTTGTATTCTTGGAACACTAACTGATGGTACCTTAATACATTCACACAAACCACTTAATTTGCCCCCGGTAGCTCCCGTTAATGCTACTGATTTTATTCCTATTTTATTTGCAGTTCTAACTGCCTCGATAAGATTTTTACTATTACCAGAAGTGGTAATTGGAATTAATATATCTTTGCTAGAACCAAGCGCATATAATTCTCTTGCAAATACTTTTTTAAAATCATAATCATTACTAATTGCGCTCATATTAGAACTATTAGTTCCTAGAGCAATAGATGGTAAAGCTTTTCTATCAAATAAGAACCTGGAAATAAATTCTGCAGCAAGATGTTGGGAATCTGCAAAACTACCTCCATTTCCAGCAAAAAAAACTTTACCACCATTTTGTAATGTTTCAATCACTTCTGTTGATAATTCTTCGATTTGATTAATTAATTTAGATTTAAAAATTTTAGATTTAAGATTAATACTTTCCTTGAAGCTATTTTTGATTATGTCGTAAATTTTTTTTTTCATTCTATAATTAATACTCTTTATTAAAAAAAAAATCTGCTTTATTTAAAGATTTTGGAGTACCAATATCAATAAATTTTTCGTTTTTAAGAATATATGCTTGTAAATTTTTGTTTAAAATATTTGGAAAAAAATCTTTCTCTAAAGATACAGGCTTTGAATTGTCTATTTCTTTAATTAAACTTTTCTTAATAATGTATACGCCAGCATTAATGTAGTTTATTTTCTTTTTATTTTTCTTAGGTTTCTCAATAAATTCTTTAATTTTCATATTTCTATTAAATAAAATTAAGCCATATTTCTCTACATTCTTAGTTTTAATAATAGATAAGGTAGCATCAGCATTATTTAAGTGATGTTTTTTAAAAAGCTTAGGAATATCAAAATAACAAAATGAGTCTCCATTTAAAATAATAACATTTGTCTCCAAAATTTTTTCATATGCGCCTCTTATAGCTCCTGCTGTTCCCATAAGTTTATCTTCGACAACATATGTAACTTTAATTTTCCACCTAGATCCATCACCAAAGAAGTTTTTGATCTTTTGAGGTTTATACCCTAAACAAAATATGATGTCATTTACACCTTGATTAATTAATCTCTCAACTATTTTAAGAATAAATGGATTGCCATTAACTTCAAGAAATGGCTTTGGGGTATCTTTAACTAAATTTCCAAGCCTACTTCCAATACCTCCAGCCAAAATAATTGCTTGCATATCTTAATTATTAAAATTTAATTTTATTACAGTATTATAAATCAAAGATACTTTAAAGCTTCAGTCAGGCAGTTAATTTCTTTAAAATTGTGTATTTTTTTTATTTTATCTTTATTAAAGAGAATATTTGTTTTAACCAATGCATTTTTTCCTGCTTCTAAATCTGAAATTTTATCTCCTATACAAATAGATTTGTTCATATCTAAATTAAATTCTTTTTGAGCTTTGAGAAACATTCCAGGATTAGGCTTTCTATCATAAGAATCTTTTAAGTATATACCAATACCTTCTGTAGGATGATAAGGGCAATGATAAACAGCATCAATATGACAATCATAATTTAAAAAGATATATTTCATATGATTAGTTAATTTTTGAAAGTCAGCATTTGAGTAAAGTTGTTTTCCTATACCTGCTTGGTTTGTGATAATAATAATTTTATAATCATCCTCAATTGCTTTTTTAATTAAAATCTCGATATTTTCGATTAAATGAAATTTATCAATTTTATAAACATGTCCATAATCTTCGTTTATTACTCCATCCCTATCTAAAAAAAGTGCTTTATCTTTATTTCTAAATTTTTTATTCAATTTAATCATTAAATATATTTAATAAAATTATTTTATAATTCGTAAAATTTAATTATGAATTTTATATTCGTTATAGGTTTTAATAAGACCTTCTTTTAAAGATGTTTGTATTTTAAATCCAAGTTTATTTATTTGCTGACTATCTAAAAATTTTCTAGGAATTCCATCTGGTTTTGTTTTATCAAAAAGAATTTCTCCTTTGAAACTTACAACTTTCTTTATCATTTCTGCAAGCACTTTAATACTAAGATCACTGCCACTTCCAACATTTATATGGCTACACGTCGGTTTTGTATAATTACTATACAATTCTTTATTAAGGTTCATAATATGAATTGAAGCTCTAGCCATATCATCGACATATAAAAATTCTCTCTTCGGATTACCTGAGCCCCAAATAATAACATTTGGTAAATTATTAATTTTAGCTTGATGAAACCGATTAATCAATCCTGGAATTACATGGCTATTTTCAGGATGATAATTATCTCCAAGTCCATATAGATTAGTTGGCATTATACTTCTATAATCAATATCATGACTTTCTCCATATTGACGGTTATAGCTTTCACACATTTTAATACCTGCAATTTTAGATATGGCATAAGGCTCATTAGTTGGCTCAAGTTTTCCAGTTAATAATTCATCTTCTTTCATAGGCTGTCTGGCAAGTCTTGGATAAATACAGCTAGATCCTAAAAATAACAATTTTTTAACACCATTTAAAAAGGCACTATTAATTACATTAATTTCAATCATTAAATTTTCATAAATAAATTCCGCAGGATAAGTGTTGTTAGCATGAATACCTCCGACTTTTGCAGCCGCCAGGTAGACTTGATCAATTCTCTCATTTTTAAAAAAATTTTCAACTTCATTTTGATTTAATAGATTAAGCTCTTTCCTATTTCTTGTCACAATTTCAACATCTTGTGTTTTTAAAAGACGTACTAAAGCAGATCCTACCATACCTTTATGACCTGCTATATATATTCTTAATCTAGACATTTCTTTATTTTAACTTTGATATTATTTAATTATTTACAATAATAATACAACCTAACCTTTTTTTGCTATCTTTAAATCTTTTTCAATCATCTCTTTTACTAATTGCTCAAATGATATCTTTGGAACCCAATTTAACTTTTCTTTTGCTTTGCTAGCATCACCCAATAAAGTCTCGACTTCGGTAGGTCTAAAATATCTTGGATCAACTTTTATAATTACTTTTCCATCATAAGTTCCAATTTCATTTAAATTTTTTCCTTTCCAATTTATTTTCATATCTAAATTTTCTGAAGCTAAATTGATAAAATCCCTAACAGAATACTGTTTTCCTGTTGCAATAACAAAGTCATCTGGTCTTTTTTGTTGAAGCATTAACCATTGGGCTTCCACAAAATCCTTTGCGTGACCCCAATCTCTTAAAGCGTCTAAGTTGCCAAGATACAAATTATTCTGAATTCCTAATTTAATTCTAACTAAAGCTCTTGTAATTTTTCTTGTAACAAATGTTTCACCTCGCACTGGGCTTTCATGATTAAATAAAATTCCATTACACGCATATATGCCATAGGCCTCTCTATAATTTACTGTAATCCAATAAGCATAAAGTTTTGCAACTCCGTAGGGACTTCTTGGATAAAAAGGTGTGTTTTCAGTTTGAGGCATTTCTTTTACTGATCCATATAATTCGGAGGTTGAAGCTTGATAATATTTTGTTTTATTTTCTAGTTTTAAAATTCGAATTGCCTCTAATATTCTGAGAGCTCCTAAAGCATCAGAGTTAGCAGTATACTCTGGTTCTTCAAAAGATACTGCAACATGACTTTGTGCAGCTAAATTATAAATTTCATCTGGTTGAACTTCTTGAATAATTCTGATCAAAGACGTAGCGTCAGTTAAATCACCGTGATGTAAAATAAATTGCAGTTTTTTTTCATGTGGGTCTTGATACAAATGATCAATTCTATCAGTATTTATTAAAGACGTTCTTCTTTTAATTCCGTGAACTTCATAGCCTTTATTAAGCAAAAGTTCTGCCAAATAAGATCCATCTTGACCGGTAATACCTGTGATTAAAGCTTTTTTCATTAAATAATTTTAAAAACTTAGTTAAATAAATACAAAATACATATTCAATATTTAAAACTTATATAAATAATACATTTGTTATAAAAACTAATTTGATAATCAATAAACTAGTTTAAAAATTTATCAATGAGTTTTCAATTATACTATTCATTTAATAACAGAAATATATAAGATTTAAAGAAATTTGTATTCGACAAATAATCTTTATTAATATTTTAAGATTTTCAAAATAGATTTTAAATTTGGTATTTATTTTTTAACAATCTATCATATTTTACTTAAATAAATGTTTTTAATTTTTTATTTAATTTATTAAATAAACTTAAATTTTTTTGGTAATTTAATCCAAAAAATTTTTCAAGATACTGGCTCGCTCAAAGTTTGCTTTTGCTGAAGGATGTTGATCAAGTTTATGAATGTAATATTTAGCTGGCAATTGCTCTAAAGTATTTCCAAGAGTTACATTTATTGCTAAATCAGCAATTTTTTCATACTCTTTCTTAATTAATTGGTTGGTCCATTTTGTATTTTTTTTAATTACAGAATCATTATGAAACATGTAGGCAATTATTAATTTAGAATTTTTTTGTTTTGTTAAATATGCAATTTCCTCAATAATTTTTAAATATATTTCAATATCTTGATTAGATAAAGGTTTGCCACCTACTGATTTAAATAATGAGTGATCTAGAAGTTTAAAAATATATGATTTATTTAAAAGATTATTTAAAAAACTTATTTCTTTACAGACACTATCTAAAATTAACTTATTGTTGTTATCAATAATATAACGTGGTGTACCAGCTGCATAAGATGGTTTGCAAGCACTTCTGCTTGCGTGTCTAGGAAATGTTACTAAAATATTAAATCCTTCAACTGCTGTTTTGTCGTTTTGAATATTAAATAACGCTTGGTGTAATCCAAATCCATGGATCCCCATATTTTTAGAGTATAAACCATGATTTTTATATAAATAATGACTTATAGTTTCATTGTCATTTAAACCTTCGCCAAAAGTAACTGAACCTCCATAAATATAAATTTTATGATTATAGTAAGGTACATCTAAACGATAACCATCTTTTCCAATTGTATAAGCTACATCGTAAATTATTTCACCTTTTGGGCTAAATTTTCTACTTGTGTGCTTACCCTCAGATGCGAGATAACCAAATCCATCTATACTTTGAAAATATTTTTTAACATAATCAGATTCTTTATCCATATACGCACTGGCAGGTCCTTTAGGAATTATTATTGGCCAAACCAAAAATAACGAGAATTCTATCAAAGAAACAAATAAACCAGTGACTATAATTGGAGTTAAATACACTGCCAATTTTTTAAATTTAAAAGCTATAAATAACAAAATACCTGATGCACCAAACCCACATAGTGCAAAATTACGTATTTTCCATCCTATAACAAAAGTTATTATAGTTAAAATTAGAAATATAAACGGTATTTTTTTAATCCAACTCATACAGTTGTTTATAATTTTCTTTAAGTGCTTCTTCCTGATCTTCTTTAATTAATAAATAATTTCCGACACACAGTACATCTAATTCAGTTCCCATAAAACATCTAAAGGCATCTGTTGGAGTACAGATAATTGGTTCGCCGCGCACATTGAATGATGTATTTACAATAATTGGACATCCTGTCATTTCTTTAAATTTTGATATTAATGAGTGGTATTTTGGATTTGTGTCAGAATGAACAGTTTGTATTCGAGCAGAATAATCAACATGAGTAATAGCTGGCACAATAGAGCGTGGAGTATTAAGTTTATCAATACCAAATAATTTTTCATCAGATTTTGAAACTGAAATCCTTTTATCTTTTTTGATATCAGAGACAAGTAACATGTAAGGACTTTCACCATAATGATTAAACCACTTATCAACATCTTCATGCAATATACTTGGTGCAAATGGACGAAAGCTCTCTCTGTATTTAACTTTAAGATTTAGTTGCTTTTGCATTAATGGAGATCTAGAATCTGCTATAATACTTCTTCCTCCTAATGCTCTAGGACCAAACTCCATTCTTCCTTGCATCCAACCAATAGCTTTTTGATCAGCTAAGTAGCTTGCAACCTTTTCAATTAATTTTTCATCCTTAAATTTTTCGTACTTTGCACCACATAAATTCATTTCAGTTTCAATCTCATAATCATTAAATTCTGGACCCAAATATGAACCTTTCATTGAGTCCCTTTCTCTTAAAATATTTCTATCTTTATTATAATGTAAATGCCACACAGATAAGGCTGCTCCCAATGCACCTCCAGCATCACCTGATGCTGGTTGTATCCATATATTTTCAAAAAAATTTTTTTTTGAGAGAATGCCGTTTGCAACACAATTTAGTGCAACACCTCCAGCTAAACAAAGATTACGTTCACCAGTTTCCTTGGCTATACTTGAAGCTAATTTAATAACTATTTCTTCTGTAACTTTCTGAATTGATGCAGCTAAATCCATTTCACGCTGCGATAACTTTGTTTCAGCCTTTCGAGGAGGTGCACCAAACAATGAATTAAACTTTTTATTAGTCATTGTTAAGCCAGTTGCATAATCAAAATAGCTCATATCTAAATGAAAGCTTCCATCATCAGCAACTGTAATTAATTTTTCTTTAATTAGATTTGTATATTTTGGTTCACCATAAGGTGCTAGGCCCATAACCTTGTACTCACCAGAGTTTACTTTAAAACCGATATAATAAGTAAAAGCTGAATATAAAAGACCCAGTGAATGTGGAAAATGAATTTCTTTAAGAACTTTTAAATCTTTACCATTTCCCACAGCTAAAGATGTAGTTGTCCATTCTCCTACACCATCAAGTGTTAAAACTGCAGCACTTTTAAATGGTGATGGATAAAATGCACTTGCAGCATGAGAAAGGTGATGTTCTGAGAATAACAATTTTTCTTTCCAATTAATATTAATGTTTAAAGTTTTATTAAGTTCATTTTCTAAAGAAGATTTTAAAAAAAGTTTATCTTTTATCCAAATTGGCATTGCTTTGGCAAAACTCATAAATCCTTTTGGAGCAAAAGCTAAATATGTTTCGATTAATCTTTCAAATTTTACAAAAGGCTTTTCATAAAAAACAACATTGTCAATTTGAGAAGGGTCTATATTTGCTTCTTTTAAACAATACTTGATTGCATTATGAGGAAATCCTGCATCGTGTTTTTTACGAGTAAATCTTTCTTCTTGTACCGCAGAAATAATTTCACCATCTTTTAATAAACAAGCTGCACTGTCGTGAAAAAAAGCTGAAATACCTAAAATATACATTTAAACTTAAATTAAAAAATTGTGTAAATAAATGGTGCAACTACAGAGCCTTGAGCAATAATTAATAAGCCACCTAAAATCAACATTATAATTATTATTGGCAATAACCATAATTTTTTACGCATTCTTAAAAAAACCCAAAGTTCTCTCAATAGTTCCATAATAATAAGATCTAAAATTGTTGTTTAAACGACTCCGATGTAATGTTTGATAATTCTCGTTTTTTCCAATAACTTTTCTTTTTCTTCATCTTTAAGTTTAGTTCATCACGTCCAATTAAACGAAAAAAGAGTGAAATTGTTGTAAATATTCCATAAAAAATAACACCAAGAACAATAGGACTTACTATCATTCCCATAATTAATCCAATTTTCATCCAAAGTTTATTTAAAGGAAGCATCAGATCGGCTTTAATTAAAGTTGTAAAAAAGAATATGAGAAAAAAAAATCCTAAAGTAATAGAAGTGCTTAAGTTATTTGTAAAATGAAAGTAAATAGAAGCAATTAAAAATATAGCACTAAAAAAATATCCAAATTTTTTGTTTGAAGGTAGTTTTATATTTTTTAATTTCATTAATAAAATTTATATAGTCTAAAAATAACTATGTTATAATAAATATATTAGTTTGTTTAAAATTAAAAGTTTAATAATAATCGATATTTTATTAGGTTGTTTAAATAAATCATTTAATTGAAAATATTTGATTATTAACTTTATTAATTTTGAATTATTTCTTTTGATCAAAAAAAGTCTCCTGAAAGAGCTTAATCAATAAAGCTAATATTTTTTCCTATCTTTTTATAATATTCTTTAAGGTACTTGTTTGTTTTAAGAGGCTTACCGTCAGATCTGTTATTTATTGAAAAATTTAAGGGCAGATAACAAACTACTTTTTGAAAAATATTTGAAATATGAACAATTGCAGTCGATATATCAGAAATTAAAATTTTAATACTCATTAATTCTACTAATATTTGAGATGGAATATTGTGTATTAAATTATTTTTTTTAACAACCAAACTCTTAATTTTATTTTGTTTAAGAAAAATTCTTAAGCTTCTAATAAACTTTTCAGTCTTATGTGATCTATATGAAGGATGTCCTTTAAAAATTATTACGTGATCTTTTTTAATTATTGATTTTATTTTTTTAAACAGCTTATAATTTATCTCTTTGTTTTTTGACAAAGATATTGTTGAATAATTAAATAATATATATTTTTTATTTGAGTTATATTTAATAATTTTTTTTTGCTCAATAAATTTGGATAATCCCTCAATCACTTTACGTAAGTCAACATAAATTCTATCTAAAGCAAATATATCATTAATAAAAATTTTACCTAAAACATTTTTTTGAAGGACGCCAATATATGCTTGATATTTTATAGGATAAAAAAAGTTTAAATTTAGTAGGAATAAAAATTTTTGTAAAGAAGATATAACGAAAGACTTTAATAGATATTTTTGAAGCGAAAGAAAATTACTATGGTCCAAAATTGCACTTGCAAGATTTCCATCACCATGCTCAGTAAAATAGAAATTAGGTATATATCCTAGTTTTTTAATTAAAACTGACTCAAAATCATCCCCACCACTAAATACATTTTCAACATAGAATTTATTTAAATTAATTTTTGTTTTTTTTAGATTTTTTTTAATTGATTGGCTTCTTATAGAATTTAGCAAAGAAAATTTATCATTTTTAAGTATTCTTTCATAATTTATAATTATGATTTCATCAAAATATCTCTTTAAAAAGGGTTTTAATGAAACAAAAATTTTTTTGTTAATATGATTACTTTTAAAAGTTTGCGATGGTATAATTAAAAAGTTAATTTTTTTTTCTGGAAACTTAAACAAAAAACCTATCGATACTAATAAAGAGGTAAAAGTTCGGCAATAATGTATATTACACTTTTGTATTTGTTCCATATAAATAGATAATGTTTTAAAAAGACTAATAGGTTATTTTATACTCATTTCTACTTAAGTCTATTATATGTTTTTTGTATCTTAAATTTATTAAACTTTTTTGATAATAAAACATTAATAATTTTTTTAGCAGAGTTACCATCTCCAAATACTGGTTTAGATTTAAGTTTAATTTTTTTTGCTTTTTTAATTGAATTTAAAATATTTTTTTTTGAAAAAGAAGTGTTTATAATTTTATTAAGACCAAATCTATTACTCTGTCTATCTCCTACATTGATTGATGGTACATTGAAATATGGAGCTTCCATGATTGCTGAGCTTGAATTTCCTAAAATTAATCTACTACTTTCGAGCAATGTTAAATAAAATTCAAATCTCATAGATTTTAAAATTTTGATATTAGGGTTTTTTGATAGTTTTTTTTTAAGAACATGGAGTATCTCATCTGAATTATCATCATTATTTGGAACAAATTGAATTATATTCTCATTTTTCAAATGCCTAATAGTTTCAAAATATATTTTTGCTTTTTTTTTAGTTTCAACTTTGGTGTTTGTTGTAACTGGATGTAAAAATGAAATAATATACTCTGAAAATTTTATTTCATATCTTTTTTTAACTTCTTCGATTGTTGGTCTTAAGTTTTTATCAAAAAGATCTACATCAGGAGAGCCTGTAATAAAAATATTTTTTTCATCTTCTCCAGATTTTATCAAAACTTTTTTAGCAGCACTATTTGTAACGAAATGTAAATGAGATAATTTTGTAACAGAATGTCTTATCATCTCATCAACTGTTCCTGATAGTTCTCCTCCTTCTACGTGAGCAATTCTTATTTTTGAAAAAGTTAATACAGAAGCAGCTGCTAAAGTTTCTATTCTGTCCCCATGAATAAAAACGCAATCAAAATTTTTTTTTTCTAAAGCAATAGTAAATCTATTAACTGTTTTTTTAAAAATTAATTTATGACTTTCTCCAAAATTTTGATTTTTAAAGATAATTAAATTTTTTTTTCCAAAATCTTTAATAATATGATTTTTAGTATTTCCATATTCTTTCAATAAATGCGTGCCTGTAACAAAAATTTTAAATTTTATTTTTTTTCTTTTTGCCTCCAATATAACTGGTTTAATTTTTCCGTAATCTGCTCTAGATGCAGTAAAAAAAGCTATATTCATTTAATAAAAATCTTTTTTTTTAATATATCGATTTGCTGAAATATTTAATTTAGCAACTTTACCTAAAAGTTTATTATAATCCTTTGCTAAGAAATCTCCCAAACCTGGTCTTTTTACCCAAATATTTTTTTTGGTAAACTTTTCTCCTTTCTTAATATTTGTGGTAGATACAACTGATGAATATGCAAAATCTATAGTTTTTTTTTCATAATTTCTCATTTTACTCTCAGGTATATTTTTTGATAAAGATAAAAAAATGTCCTCTGAATAATTTATAAGATTATAAAGATTTTTTTTATCTATAGAAATTGGAATATCAGGACCCTTCCATCTTTTAGAAGAGGTAAAATGTTTTTCAATTATATTTGCACCTAAAGATACTGCGGCTAAGCTTCCGTGAATCCCAAGAGTGTGATCACTTAAACCAATAGGTATATTTTTTAATAGCCTTCTTAACTTTATCAATCTATTTAAGTTTAATTTTGAATATGGAGTAGGATATAAGGATACACAGTGTAACACTGCAAATTTACAATTATTTTTTTTAATAATATTAATACTTTTTTGAATTTTACTTATATCATTCATTCCTGTGCTTAAAATAATTGGCTTTTTGAATTTAGATACAAAATCTATCATTGGATAATTATTACATTCTCCTGAACCTATTTTGAAACCTGAAACACCCATATCATATAACCTTTTTGCAGCTTCAATGGAAAAAGGAGTGCTTAGATAAATTAATTTTTTTTTTTTGACATAATCATAAAGTTCTAATTCCTCATTTTCATTTAATGAACACCTTTTAATTATATCCCAAATAGACTCTTTGGCATTTCCAGGTATGGTATTATTCTTTATCATTTCCTTTTCTGGTATATGATATTGAAATTTTACGCATTCACATCCAGCTTCAGCTGCATCATCTACCATTTTTTTTGCTTTCCAAATTTGACCTTCATGATTAATTCCTATTTCCGCAATAACAAGGGGTTTATATTTGTTTCCAACCAATCTATTGTTTAATCTAAAAGTCATAATTAATTATTTTGAATTTCATTTTTTAATTTTTAAATATTTTTTGCTTAAACTTTTTGCTAGTTCATAATCATCTTTATTATCTATGTCTATACTGTCTATTTTATTCATAATATAATATCCTGATTTTTTAAAACATAATTTTTTTTTTTTTAATAAATCACTGGAATAAAATATATATATTGCTCCATTTGGGGCGTAAATCTTTTTTAAATTTTGTCTATTATTTGAAACATGACTGTTATTAAAAAATGGATATAAATATCCTTTCTTTTCATAAAGAGATTTAAAAAAAATTTTATTTTCAGTAACACTTACTAAAAATCTTAATTTTTTTTTTATAAAATATTTTAAAGCTAAATCAATATGAGTACTACTTCTAAATGGTGAAGTAGGCTGTAGATAAATTATAATATTTTCTTGATTATTATTTTCAGTTTTATTTTTTAGAAAATCTAAAATAACAGAATTTGCTGAGGCTGAAAAAGTACTTAAATTTTTTTTTCTTTTAATTGTATCTATGTTTAATTTTGCTCCTTTTTCTAAAATCTTATTAGAGTCTGATGAAAGATAAATTTTATCAATTAACTTTGATTTTTTTGCATTTAAAATCGCTAATTCAACTAAAGATAAATCATTTAACTTTTTTAAATTTTTATTTTTGAGTTCTCTAGAGTTTTTTTTTGCAGGGATAAGGCCAATAGTTTTAATTTTTTTTTTATTCATCTTATATATTAAGTAATATATAAGATAATTTTAAATACACGAACTTTATATGCCTAAGTGTTTAAGAGTATGCTTTTAAAGAGAGAATAAATAATGAAATTTTCAAATATTAAACTATGGACATCTCAAAGAAATAATACTTGTAAAGCTCTACGTTTTTTTTCTAGTAATATAAGTCAGTCAATTTTTTATTCTAAACTTTCAAGATTTATTAATAAATATTTATATAAATTTGGATTAGGGTCATCACTTAACCGCTATAATAATTCACTTACTATTTATTCTGCGCAAAGTGATAAAAATCTTTATAAAGCTTTTAAGAAATCTGATAAATTTATTAATTTTGGATCTGGAGCTTTTTTTCATAATCGTTGGAAAAACTATGATTATCCTGGTCAGTCTAAATATTACAAAAGTATTCAAGGATTGGAAGGTCAAGATTTTTTTCCAATTGACTTATGTAGTAATAATTTATCAATTCCCGAAGATGATGTTAGTATAGAATTAATTTATTGCTCACATACATTAGAGCATATTGATTATTCATCATCAATAAGATTTTTAAAAGAATGTTTTCGTATCCTTAAAAAAGGTGGAGTCATGAGAATTGCATTACCTAATACAAAAAATGATTTTTACTTATTAAGATGTTTAATTTCACAGTCCTTAGCTATTGAGGATATTAAAGAAAACTACTTAAGAGATGTAGTATCTCATATTCTTGCAGACACACAAAAACTAAACATAAAAGAAATACATGAACTGTTAGCTTTCACTGGTCAAAATAGTGCTCAGTTTTTTTATGAAGTAACAAAAAAGTATAGTGATTTTGCAAAATTTAATAAATCAAATCCAGAGAGACATATTAATTATTGGGACTTTGAAAATCTGATAAGCACGACTTCTAATATTGGATTTTCTTCTTGCATTCCATGTTACCAAGGCTCGTCTGTAGCATTGCCTCTAACAAATCTTCATGTTTTTGACAATACAGAACCACAAATTTCTATCTACGCTGATATAATTAAATAATAAAATATACGTTTTTTTATTTAAGTTAATTATTTAGTTAATATAATATTAATACAATAAAAATTTTGTGTTAAAATCAATAATTCTTTTAGTGTTAATTAAATTTAAAATATTTAAAAAATGAATAATCTTACAATTATAATGTATCATTATGTTCGTCCTATCATAAATAGTAGGTTTCCAAGAATAAAAGGTCTTGAATTAGACAGTTTCAAAAAGCAGTTAGATTATTTAGAGAGCCATTACTCAATTATTTCGAGTAATCAAGTTATAAATGCAGTTGTTTCTGGTGGTTCTCTACCCCCTAAAGCTTGTTGGCTTACTTTTGATGATGGATATAAAGATCATTTTAAGTACGTTTTACCAGAACTAATCAAGCGTAAACTAAGTGGTGCATTCTTCGTTCCAAGAGTTGCAGTCCAAGAGAATAAAATGTTGGATGTAAATTCAATACAACACATATTAAGCTGCAGTAATGATGTAAATAATTTAGTCAAAGAATTAAATCTTCAATGTATTCTATCTGGAATTACTGACAATCAAATTCAAAGTTATTTAAATAAATTTTGTGTTGCCAACAGATTTGATGATGCAAAAACAGTATATTTTAAACTAATGCTTCAGCGCGTGCTTCCTGGGGAAGTGAGACATATAATAATATCCAACTTATTTAAAAAATTTGTTGGAATTTCAGAAGCTGAGCTTTCTAGTAAATTATACATGTCTCTAGATGAAGTTCAGCAGCTTGTTGTAAATGGTATGCATGTTGGTAGCCATGGCTCAATGCACTATTGGCTTGATCGTATTAGTTTTCAAAAACAGAAAGAAGATATTCTAACATCTTTAGAATTTTTAGAAGAGATTGGTATGTCTAGAACAAATTGGATTATGTGTTATCCCTATGGCGCCTATAATAATGACACACTTTCGTTAGTCAAAAAGTTGGGTGCTTCTGTTGGGGTTACTACCGAAGTACGTGAAGCAGATTTATCAGTAGATAACCCTTTTACATTACCCAGGTTTGATACAAATGATTTCCCTAAATAAAAGATTAATTATTATTAATAATAAAAACAAATTATACATTTATCAAATTATAATATTACCTAATATTATGTGGCCTATCAGCATCAACATCACCTTTAACTATTTTAATATTCTTTAAATTTTTATATGCAATAATAATATTGCTTTCTTTTAATCCCATGTATGGCTCCGTCAAGATTGGCATAATGCTATTTTTGTTATCTAAAATATTAAACCCTGATTTTAAAATTTTTTTTTTTTCTGAACCATAGTGTAAAAATTCAACATGATGAAATCTTTTATCTAGACAATATCTGGAAAAACTTTCTGCTAAATTAGTATTCTCAAAAGATCCAAAATAATCCAAAATTCGTAAAAATTTAAATTTTAATACACTTACAGACCTAACTATAAAATATATTTTAAAACGTTCATCTTTTAGCACAAAATGTTTGTATACTGGGTGTTTTTCAAATCGTCTTTTAAAAGAAGAAATTTTTTTTTTGTTTTTTACTATCTTATAAAATTCTCTAAAATTTACAGTTTTTAATTTACTGAGGTTGAGTTTGCTATTAATTGTTTTTTTTAAATTTTTAGTTATAATTTGTTTTCTAGAGTCATTTGGACAAACATAATATTTTTCAAATTTTGCAATATTAAAGTTAAAATATTTATAGTATTTAATTGCAACCTCATTTAAGCCTGTTGCAACAATCTCAGATTTTGGAAATTTATTCAAAAAATTTTTAAAAAGAAGTCCTCCAATATACCTGAATTTTATATTTGAAATCCACATACTTAAACCTATTTCTTTGTATCGTTTTGAATTTGCAAAGTTAATAATTCCAATTACGGAAATAATTTTACCGTTGTGCTTACATATATAAAAATCTAAAAATTTTTTTTTTGATAGATGCTGCCATAATAAAAATTTCTTAGATTTGGCAAGAATATGTTGTTTTGGTTTCCAATTTTTTTGTAAAAAAATTTGTAATTCTCTAATTTCATTTTTTTTTAAAAAAGCAAAAGAAAAATTATTCAAACCCACCATCTACTCTTAAAATTGATTTGGTGACATAATCTGACAAGGCCAGAAACTCTATAGCATTTATAATAGATTTATAGTCTCCAACTCTTTTTAGGGTTGTTTTATCAATTAAACTTTTAGAATCATTAATTTTATTAAATAAAGGACTATCAAAGTATCCTAGCGATAAATAGTTAGATCTTATTCCAAACTTTGAGAACTCAATTGCAAAAGATTTCATTAAACCAATTAATGCATTTTTTCCAATTGAATACCCAGAAATACCAACATCTGAACTTAATCCTCTTGAGGAACCAACAAAAATTAAGGATCCTCCCTTATTATGAATAAGATTTTTACAAAGGAGCCTAGCATTTTCATAAACACTAAATACGGAACCTTCGATTTCTTTTTTTAAATCTTCAGTATTTTTGTGAAAAATGAGATTATCTGAGTTGAAATTGTTAAAAAAAATTGCAGAAGGTTTCTTTTTTAGAAATTTATTAATAGCTAGCTGATTATTTTCATAATCTTTATAGATTATAACATTTTTTTTTTTTATTTTTAAGTTTTTGGATATACAAATAATTTTTTTAAATTTTAAATTAGGAATAATTTTTTTAGCAATATAAGAATTTGCTCCAAAAATAATTATATTTTGCTCTTTTAAATCCATCTTATAAGCAATGTAGCATGTGATAACCCAACTCCGAAGCCTGAAATTAGAATTTTATCATTTTTTTTTATTCTGTTAAAATTATCCTTTATTAAAAGTGGAATACTTGTGGACACAGTATTGCCTGTAATATGAAATGAAGTTGGTGCTTTACTTGATTTAATTCCACTTTTTTCTATAATAGTATCTAATAAAATTTTACTTCCAGGATGAACAAAAAAAAATTTAATATCTTTATTTTTTTTAGTGATTTTTTTTATAATTATAGGAATATTTTTAATTGAAAATAAAAAAACTTTATTTCCATCCATATTTAAAAATCCCTTATTTTTTTTATAAACCACTTCAAGTGAGTTGGAATTTTGACCATCAAATCCATGAAAGCTTTGAAGTAAATTTTTTTTTTTATTAAATTTTATGAAAGTTGCAGAAGCAGCATCACTAAAAAGAACCTTAGTTTTAAGATCATTTTCTCTTATATAATTTGAATATTTTTCAACACATACTATCAACCCTTGGTTCATTTCTTTTGATAACAGTTGATTAGCAAGATATAAAGATTGAGCAAAACCAGAACAACCTGATGAAATTGTGAGAACTAAACAATTATTACTTATCCCACATTTATATGCCATCTCTTCAGCAAATGATGGAAATTTTTTTTCTTGTCCCTGAGAAACAAGAATTAAAAACTTGGGAATAGCTTTATGATGTTTGATACAATTCTTTGCTACATAAATACCCATGTCTAGGACACTTTTTTTTTCCTCAACGTGAATATTTTTTGAACCTATTTTGTTCTTAATTATATTATTTTTATTTTTAAGAATATTTTTTAGTTGGATTTTCTTACTTCCTAGGTAGACAAATGGCTTTAAAATTTCAATACCCAATGCGAATTTATTTTATTAACATTTTAATTATTGCTTTAACTGAGGTAGCATCATTTAAATTTGCAATTTTACTAGATTTACCTTTTGTATATTTATCCAGCGAAGCCAGTATTTGTAAATGTCCGAGGGAGTCCCACTTTTTAGTATTATTAACATTTGAAGATTCTGTCACTTTTTGACCTAAAGCCTTACTAATAACCTCTATAATTTTTTTTGAATTCATATTTTACTTATTTTTATCTTTTCAAGATTTCTTTCTGCAAAAATACCTTTGCTCTCTAATGAGTATATTGGATTGAAATATTTTTTACAACCCTTAAAATGGAAATGATAAACTAAACTTTTTCTTGTTAAGTTTTTATCTTTAATTTTCAATCCTCCATGTAACAAATTAGCATCCCAAACAATTGCTTCTCCTTTTTTAATTGGAATTTCTTTAACTTTAGTTTTTTTTCTTTTAATGATATTTCTTACACGCTTCTCATATGCAGTATAATTTTTTTTTAATTCTTTCTCATTGCTAGGTATTTTCAAATTAAGCTTTTCATTAGTTAATATGGGAAATTTGTGGCTGGCATTTACTATGGCAAGTGGTCCTGCATTTTTTTTTATATCCTCCAAAGCAACCCAAACTCCAACTAGATAATTTTTTGGAATAGTTGCAAAATGTATATAATCACTGTGCATTGGTTGCTCTGTTCCTTTCAAAAAATTTATAGTTGAAAACGGAATTGGCTCTTTATTATTTTTTAAAATTTTTAATATCTTAAGAAGCACCTTATCGTATGCAATTTTTCTCACTTCTGTAATTTCTTTCCACGATTCTACTATCCTCGGACTTTTGTTGTAGTGGAAAGATTTTGGATTTGTCTTAAAATTTTTTTTTATGATTATTTTATCGATCTTATCATTAATTATATCAATTTTATTCAAAAGATGGGGTAATGATAAAATAACATATCCATCTCTTTTAAACTTTTTTTTTAGATCTATATAGGTCATTTCTTACATACGGCTATGATTGTGTAACATAACCAGGCTCCATATTTTTTTTCAAAATCTATATAATTTTTTTTTTTTAATTTTTTTAATAGCACAATTCTTTTTACTAGATAGTGAGGCATTGGCCAATAGAATTTTTTAAATTCAACAATTTTCAAATTTTTTTTTAAAAATCTTTGAGCTTCCTTAACATTACTTAAGGAGATGATTGGAACAAGAATATAAGATTTTTGATATAGGTGATCTCTTGAGTTTGAAATAACTTTTTTTAATAAAGAAATACCTCCTTTGGTATCGTCAATCGCTGCATTCACAAACCAATGTGACATTCTTGCAATTTCAGATGAAACTCCTGATACATCATTAATAATTAAATCAAATTTTTTACCTTTCCATGGTTTTAACAAACTACCAACTAAAAAACTTGCTTTAATTTTTTTTTTTTTTAGATTTTGTTCAGCTCTTTTTACAGCAAGTTTATCTACATCTGATAAAAAAAATTCTTGTTTTAATCTTTGCTTATGAAGAAAATATGACACCACACCTCCTCCACAACCTAAATCTAGAATTTTTTGGTTATTTTTTAAATATTTATTAGAAACATTTATAAGTAGTCTTGATGTATCAGTTGGATAAAAGATATTATCGAAGTTAAGTTTTTTAATTTTTCGTTGAAAAATAAAGTTATCCACTGGTTTTATAATATTTATTTATCAAACACTTATAATCTAATTAATAAAATATCTCTAAAAAATTTTTTTCAGTGCATAAATCAAGCCAATTGAGCTAT
>CERI01035514.1_pt1 | contig 27057 bp, 36 predicted proteins | sample 350261 | NCBI WGS metagenome assembly CERI01 (sample SAMEA2620979, study PRJEB7988) | marine metagenome | isolation source: saline water (ENVO:00002010), including
GGATAATCTTCATCATAACGGTCTAGGGGATAATCTTCATCATAATGGTCTAGGGGATAATCTTCATAAAAGTTAGTTCTGTTGTCATATTTATTTTTGTAATACATTCCATCTGGATATATATATTCTAAACGTTCTTCATGTGGAATTTCTGTATGATTGTAAGAAGACTCGTAATCGGTAGTACGATTATACATATAGTGAAATATTACTAAAAGAATTACTATAAAAATTATAGTTAAAAATAAAACAAGAAATATTTCTTCTATCATATATAAAATTATCTAAGATTAAAGTTTTATGAATTATAGATAAAAATGAATCAAGTTTAAAAAGTAATAACAATAACTAAAAATAGAGATGTCTTCATTCTTTGAAATTGTTGAACAACTCCATTCCGAATGTGAAGGTGATTATAAAGTATTATCTTTATTGATTGATAAATATATAAAACCAAAAAATGGTGATAAAACAAAATTAGCAGAAATTCCCACACTTAAAGAACTTCGCCACGATATGTTGTCCGTAATTGTCAGTTCTTTTTGGAGTATTCAAAGAAAAGTTTTTGAACCTTGTTGTGGTAAAGGTGGATTTCTAATTGATGTTTATTGTAAATTGATGGACGGATTAGAAGTTCTTTTTCCTAATGAAATGGAAAGGCGGAAATTTGTACTGGAAGAATGTATATATTTTGCGGATATAAACGAAGAAAATGTTGAAATTTGTAGGTTATTATTAGATCCTAAAAAAGAATATTCTCTGAACTCTTATATTGGCGATACATTGAGTATTAATATTAAAACTGTATGGGGTATAAATGGATTTGACTTAGTTTTCGGTAATCCACCATTCAATGGTCAAACGGGAACTGGGACTGGAACTCCAATTTGGCATAAATTCGTTAAGATATCTTTAACATCCTGGTTAATCAATGGTGGATATTTGTTATTTGTTCATCCATCTGGGTGGAGAAAGCCTTGTTATTCAAGAAGTCAATTTAGTGGTTTATTTGAACTAATGACCCATAAAAATTATTTGAAGTATCTATCAATTCATAGCGTTAAAGATGGGAAACAGGCATTCAATTGTTCAACGAGATACGATTACTATTTAATTGAGAAAACTGAACAACATGGAAATACTATTGTAAACGATGAAATGTCAATTCAAAATGAATATTCTATGAGGGAACTTAAGTGGTTTCCGAATAAGAACATAAATTGGACATTAGAAATAATCTCTCAAGAAGGCGATAAATGTAAGGTATTCTGTGATTCAAAATACCATGCTGTAAATAAGCAAAATGTATCCGATACAAGCGACGAGACATATAAATATCCACTAATACACTCTACTCCAAAGTGTGGTATACGATACAAATATTCAAAATACAACAATAGAGGACATTTTGGAATTTCAAAAATTATATTTGGAGAATCTGGTATAAACCATGTAATTGTAGATATGGAAGGAAAATATGGATTAACACAAGGAGCAATTGGTATTGTTGTCAGTGGTGAAGAACAAGCGAATAATATGAAAAATGCTTTGATGTCTCCAAAGTTTAAAAAGTTTCTAGATGGAACAATGTTTGGTAATTACAGAATAGATTGGAGATTATTTACAAATATGACGGACGATTTCTACAAACATTTTATTTAAGATTCATTAAAGCATTCTGTGCCCCAGTTAAAGCAGTAGAAAATACTCTTTTAATTGAATTTAGATTTGAATCATTTTTTGAACCCATATCCACATCCACATCCATATCCATATCCATATCTGAATCGTTTTTTTCTTCAGCAGAATTATTTTGTTTTTTATAAAGATCTGGATTACAAAAATGCCATTTATCGCAATCTTTAGAACCTTCATTACAACACCAAGTTGGTCCTTCACCATCACATGGTACAGAAGGACAAAATGACTTATTTATACACCCGGATCCCTCTTCAGCAGAGGACCAAGACTTGGCACATATACCAGGTGTTTCGGCTTCATCATCATAAGGTTGTAGTGGATCACAAAAATGCCATTCATTACAATCCTGAGAGCCTTCATTACAACACCATGGTTCTCCTTCACCATTACAAGCTGCAGATGGACATCCCGATTTATTCACACATCCAGGTCCGTCTTCGGGAGAAGTCCAAGACTTGGCACATTTACCGGGTGTTGGTATATCTTCATTATTAAGAAGTTTATTTTCATATTCATCTTCTGAATAACCCGAAGGAAGTTTTATTTCAGGAATTTTTAGAACTATAAAACTTTCAATTGAACAATTCACATAAAATAATCCAATAACGAGAATAAATGCTGATAATAAAAATATGTAAGGAATCCAGTTATTCATAATATAAATATTTATATTTTTTCAATTACAAGAAAAGAAATTTTATATTCATATGTTCATTTCTTTTAAACAATTTATTTTATAGAGGTATGCTGGTGATGATTTTCAAAATTGTTTTATTTATATTATGCTTGTTAGTTATATACTTTCTATCTAGAATGAAATCTAAAGAAAGTTTTGAAAATTCTCAAGATGATAAGTGGAAGGTTATTTATAATGATGAAAGTGAATATCAAACTATAAACATACTAGAAAAAGATGATAAATTTGCATTAGTTTTAAATAATGAAATTCAAGTCCATAGCGATGAATATAAAATTTCTCATTACATCCAATGTTCTATTCCTGTAAAAAAATACAAACCTAAAAGTATACTTATATTAGGAGGAGGGGACTTACTCGCCGCATCATTTTGTTTGAAGTACGATTTTGTTGAAAAGGTTAAGGTAGTTGAAATTGATGAAAAGGTTGTAGACATGGTTAAAAAAAATTTATTATTTAAAGAAATAACAAATAAGGTCTATGAAGATCCAAGACTAGTTATAGAAATACAGGATGCTCTTTCATTTATACGTGATGATAAAGAAACATATGATATGATTATTGAAGATATAGAAATTGATTTTACGAAACAAGAAACTAATATGAAAATATCAGATTTTATAACTTATTGTATGAATAAATCACCTATATATGTAGGAAGTATACCAGATCATAAAATTAAAAAAAATTCAAGTATACTAAAAATTTCTGAAATGAAAAAGAAAGAATATTTCAATATTGAAAACAAACATAAAGTACTCAAAGAATTGAATTTCAATACAGAAGATTTAGAGAAATTAAAAAGTATACTAAAAAAATATGATATTTCTGTAGCTGCTTACGACTATATTAGTGAATATGGAAAAGAAGCATATTTGATGATACACAAAAAACAGATCAAAAAAAAGTAGTGTGGAAACCTGGTGGACGATTCGGAACAGGTATTTTTGAAATTACATCAGCATTTTGTTTGGATACAATATAAAAATATGTTATCGAATTTTTATTTTCATGAGAAAAATACATGAGAATATCTCTATATGGAACAATTTCTCTAATATTCTCACCTGGAATTTTCATTTTATTAGATGACTTACTTTTAATATTATAAAACACAACTTGATTTTTCTTACATAAAGAACAACCAACTAAAACGTCATCTTCTTTATTTATAAAATCCATTCTGAGATTTGTTTCATCATAACTAACTATTTCATATTTTGTTAGATCTAATGTAACAGTTTTTAAAAGGATATTCAGCGGGACTGTATCGTTGGAGACCCATTCAGTAAAATTATAAATAAATGGTACATACAACTTATGTATATTATCTGAAACATGTTCTACATGAGAAATATGAAATAAATCAACGTATTCATCCATTAGAATCTCTTTACATTTGTGATTTTCCTTATCATAAATTAACCAACCGCCCTTATTTAGTTTATCATCAAACGGTACATTTATATCTCCACAGATATAATCATGCATTCTACCCATACCAGTACTTGTTATCGGAAAAATAAAGTATCGTTTATCATAAGTATTCACTCCGTCGTGAACAACCGCTGGTTGTTTTAATGGAGACCAAGGAATAGATATAGTATTGTTTATTTTTAATGGATACTTGTCAAATAATGTATATGAGAAAAATGTATTATCATCTAATAGATGAGCCGCCATTCTATCAATTGTTTTTGAAGGAACACCTAGTTTAATAATATCATTTTCATAATACAACTCGTATGGTCTACAAGATTCCTCAACCGCATAAAATTTACCATTGAGCTTTTGTACCGCAGTATTACGAGTTCCGGACTGAATATCGTGATCTCCAAAAATAATATACGGAAGTTTTGATAGTATTTTAAAATAGTCTCTTTCCATATAATCGCTTAATGGAAATCGCATATCATTATCATATGGAATCATTGCCTCAGAAACTATAGCTTTATTGTTATTGAATACTATACTTGTTATACAACCGTTTCCATCAAAACGTGTTTGTTTTTTATTTTCTGATAATGAAGGGCCATTAAGAATTATCTTCTTCCCATTTAAATACGTTGGAATAAAACAAGAAGATAAAATAATAGTCTGTAAAAAATAAAATAATAGAATATTCATCTATTATAAATTAGTTCTTTATCCTTAAATGAAGAATTACCAACCCGCATAAAGAATATCATCTTTTGAAATATGTTCGTGATTAAGAAAATTAATAATAGCAAGTTTTGTTCCAATTTCTTCCGATATTTCCGCATAGTTTTGTAATTCAAATTTTTTACATTTCTTCACCAAAAATGTTGGATACTTCTTAAGAAACTCCCATTCATAACTTCTCGAATACAAATTCACCAAACGTGATTTCGAAATACAGTCTAAATTGTAGTCAAAATTCAGAAATGGCATCAACCATTTCTGAATTTTTATAATACATGTAACTTTCCTTTTGTAGTTGTCATACACATACCTATTTACCAGTACATATGTGTATTCATTGCTATAATTATAAATGACATCTATAACATCATTTGGAAGTTTCATATTATTTTCATTCTTTTATATAAAGTTATAATAGAATCATTTTTTATGAAGTCTTTAGTTCAAGAAATATTTATATAAATTAGACTTTTTAAAGAAGAGTTAAGTTATATTATGAACAAAGATACAATAGGTATATATGTTGGTTTGTGTCAAACTTTGATTGGACATCCATTAGATACAATAAAAACACGCATCCAGAGTGGAGAAGGTCAGTTAAATAGCAAACTATGGGCTGGTATAAGTATACCCTTAGTATCATCCGTTGGTATAAATGCTACATCTTTTTACTTATTTAATCAGTTTCAGAATGTATTTTCAAAATATGTTGATAATAATTTAGGTGTTAATTATATTAGTGGGTTTTGTTCTGGTATTTTATCAAGTGTAATTATTCATCCTATAGAATATTTCAAAATAAGAAAGCAGTGTCACAAAAAAGTAAGTATGAACTTGAAAATAATATATTGTGGAAACTTCTGTACAATCGCAAGAGAGTCAATTGGTTCATTAATATATTTTGGTAGTTATTTCCATTTACTGACACATTTTACGCCTTTTATATCTGGTGGATTTTCTGGAGCTCTTTCTTGGGCAGTAACATATCCTATTGATGTGGTAAAAACGCGTTTATCTATGACCGAAGGTAAACAAAATTATCATAGGGTAATTTTAAGAGGCAATTTATATGGGGGTCTTTCTATCTGTTTATTGAGAAGTTTCATAGTGAATGGTATTAGTTTTTCAATATACGATTATGCTGCGGTTGATTGAGTTTAAAAACGTTGAAAATATTTGTACGTACCCAATTATGAAGTTGATTTTAAATAATGGGTATTCTACTGAACAAAATGAAAAGGGTGTAAACATAAATATTATGAAATTGACACTCGACAAAATATTTTTTGGAGATAAAAAACGAATATTGAAATACTGTGAAGAAGGGGTAATTGGTAATATGTTTGATGATTTTTTGTCCGAAGGTGGTTCCTTTTTGGATAAATCTAAATTTGAGTGTATTTTGAATGAAATTGAAAATAATATAGAATTTATTAATCCAATAATCAACAACTGGTCAGTCTTACGGAATATTATATATTGTCAAGTTAAAACTGATATTAAAATTAAGAATTGTGTATACAATGACGAACAATTAAAAAAATATACTGGAATTGTTCGTGCTGTTTTTAATAATGGAAAGATAGAGGAAATACACTTTCTAAAAATTTTTCCTTGAGTTCTAAAAATAAGCTTCTAAAATTTCATTCAACTTATCCGCAATCAAATACCCGAGAAGAGGAGGCACAGCATTACCAATATATTTATAAGAACGCATTGTTCTTCTATCTGTAAATTTATATTCAGGTGGAAACGTTTGTATTAAACCAGCCTCCCTTAAACTAAGACGTCTTTCAGGTAAAGAACTTTCGCTGGGATTAATAATGCTATTTTGATGTCTTCTAAATTCAATGTTTCCATGGTGTTCGGCACGCATGGTTGGAGCAAAATTGTCCATTTTAACTTCCTTTTGTCCTTGACCCTTTTCTAATTTTTTAGCCCTTGAATATAATTTTTGAGATATATCGAGGGATGTGTCTGGTTCATCTAAATGTTCAAAATATTTACCTATATTACATTTAATCTTATTTTTCACAATTCTGAACCATCCAGACTTTAGCTCACTTACATTACGAGTGCGACTTATGCCTATAATTATAACACGTTTTCTAGTTTGAGGTATTCCATATTCTGTGCAATCTATTAATTGATATTCAACGTCATATCCTACATTACTAAAATCATTGATGATTTCTGTTATTGGACTGTTTGGCATTGTCAAGAGACCATACACATTTTCCGCAACAAATACTTTAGGTTTTGTTATTTTGACAACTTCTACGAATGACTTATATAGTGTTCCACGATTGTTATTTTCATCAACTTTGTCTTTAAGATTATGTGATTTTTCGCTTTTAAAACCTTTTCTCTTGCCACAATGTGAAAAATCTGTGCAAGGAAATCCACCTAATACAACATCCGCTATTGGAAATTTATAGTTTCTATCTAATAAATCATTTATACTCTCAATGACATAGTTATGTACATCATTATTCAATTTACAAACTTCTTTTGCTCCTTTTAGAATATCGTTTTGGAAAACAACCTTAAAGTTTGTTGGTTTTAGTTCAACAAACTTAGAAATATTATTATTCTTTGAAATGAATTCTTCATTAATAATTGAATCTTTATGGACTATTACATTACCACCAAATCCCATATCCATTCCTCCAATACCACTAAATAAAGATAATGTAGAATATTTGTTTGGGATATCGTCTAACATAATTTTATTACATAAAATCTGGTTTAAATCATTTTTGAAAGTTGATTTTTAAGTAATGTTCAACATGGCGTCTTGATGCTTGTTGATTATTCTTACAATTACCAATTTGCGTATCATTTTCCATAGGATAGACAAACATTGGATATTTGTAAGTGTATGCTACGGTATCTGTAAATCGAGTTGCGTTTGAATATATTCCAACTTTAGAATCCGTTGATCCTATTCTTTTTAGATTCTCTAAACTATCATAATAATCTAGAAGTTGAACGGCACATCTGCGTGTAATTATATAAGCAAGACATGAACCAACACTTGGTATTTCACCCCATCTAAAAAAATCTTCTTGTTCACCCCATTCTGGATTCAAGTCAATTCTCGTATATATAACACATAACTGAATAATACCAGTATCATTTGGTGCTATTTTAAGAAGTTCATCTGGTTCACATCTCCAGTATTTTTTAAAATCAAATGTAATATCATCTTCACATATCATAGCATATTCGTCGTCAGTTGTATTTACAAATTGTCTCATAGCTTTAATATGAGATCTAAAACACGCATTCTCCTTAGCATTTTTAATTGACGATGGAAAATCTGATGGTTTACATTCAACTGCTCTAACACGAACACCTTCTACATTATTATTATGGAATTCATTTTCACATTTTTCTTTTCTTTCCACAGCATCCTCCAAATTTATGAAAAAATACTTCATATTAATAACTGAGATTTTTAAAACAACATAACTATATTTTAAATTAAATTTATCTTAAATTTACGATTCGATATGAAATGTAATCTAAACTTTCCAAAATAGGAATTGTTGACGTTTCTGGAAATATATTTGTTTTCGTAAGTGTTTCAAGAAATAATATCAATTCTTCACATTGTGACTTTACATTATTATTTTTATAAATGTTATCTAATGTATCGCATAATACTGTATTTGTAAGTTCCGTTAGATTTATCTTATCTAATATTTGTTTTGAATGATATAAACATATCTTAAGTATAATCTCTTGAATCCTTTTTTTTCTTTTTACAATACGAATGTGGTTCTTGGTTTGTTTATATACTGCTTTATTTAAATGTAAAAATTTATCTGTTAGGTCTCCAAATCCTAAGAAGTTGCTTATGTAAATGATAGAATCCTGATTTAATTTCAACATTTGCCAATTCTTAAACTATTTTTTCATTCTAAAGGTCTATACCAATCATTTTTAGAGATATATTAAAGATAAGGGAGATATATAAGAATAATATGAAAATGACTCCTTGGACTGAAAAATATAGACCAAGAGATATATCCAATGTTTGTGGAAACAAAGAGATTTATAATGATATTTTAAAACTTCGGGAGACATCGGGATGTGTTTTAATACATGGACCTCCCGGAACCGGTAAAACGACGACAATTCGATCAATATTGAATGATGTTGACGATGAAAGTATATTCATTTTTGATATGAGTATGAAGTCGTCGGAAACTAGTAAAAATATGACTAGAATTCTAAACAATTTCATAAAAAAGCAAACTATACGTAGACATAAAATTGTTGTGGTAGATGAAATTGATTGTATGCGAGTTCTAGACCAGAAAGTGTTTAAAAGATTGCTTTCAATGAGTTTGTATGACAGTAGTACATATTCTATAAGTGTCTTATTTTTGTGTAATAATATAGACAAAGTATCCGAATATATAGTAAAGAATTGTGAAACTATCAATTTCAACTTATTAGAATTTAAAGAAGTTCAGAAGTATTTAGTTAACATATGTAAAACTGAAAATATTCCTGTGAAAGACAACTGCTTAAAATATATATTTCATAAATGTTATTGTGATTTACGAAAAACAATTACAACTTTACAATATCTTTACATGATGACAGATGAAATATCCATAGATAAATACGATGAAATAACTATACTAATCGATATTGATGACAATATAATAATAAATCTATTTGAAAAAAATTTAAAAGATGCTGTAGATTCAATATACTATTCGGGTGTATCTGTAATAGATTTTATCAATAAGATCCATGTTTATCACAAATCAAAATCAAAAATGACACACGAATATGTCAAAGTTTTGGCCGAAGCATCAAACGATGTAAGAAAAACAAATGATACATGGTTTATAATTTGTTTTGTTATTAGCAATTCACCTATTTATACCGCTTTACATTTGATTTGAGAAAGTAAATCCATCGGCATTGATTTTTTAAAATTGATTTTCTTTACTGGTATTTCTTTGGGAATTTCTGTAGAATAAGCAGAATTTCTAATATAATTTTTCGATAAACTATTATTTTTTTCTCTTACAATAACGGATTTCAGTTTTTCAAGAAGATTTTCTTTCCAAATTGCTTTTTCATTTGTTGGATCGTTTTGAAAAAAATCGGGAAGTGCAAAGAATAAGGCTCTTAACTCTACTATATCTAAACTTACAAATGCATATTTATAATGTAAATCAGCTATGTGAATACTATCAATTTCTTGTTTAGTCATGTGAATAAACAATAAGCATCTATTATTTATAATTCTCTTTGATAACCTTTCGTTTAATCCATGTTCTCTTAAAGATTTAATAGATAGTTCATTTTTTGGAATATTTGGTATTATATCTTTTTGTATCTCATATGATTCTCTGTTTTTTAAATATTCGCACTCATTCCAACGTTTATTTTGTTCTTCTTGTTCAATTATATACATAGGATGATTTCTAACAAATTTATCCCATCTTTCTATTTCTTCTTCAGAACCATCAAAAATTGCACTTTGTAGATTTTCTTTACCTATCTCGTATGGTATTGCTTCATCTATTGGAATTATACCAGATTCGGTTAATTGATTCTTGAGCATATCAATATGTTGTAAAAGTAAAGTCTCTCTATCAATAGAGATATTATTATTCAATTGATAACCAATATTCTTTTTTTTTATATCATTTGATGAATTAAGATTTACTTTAACATGTTGCGTATTACTTGTATTATTAATTGATATTGACTTATTTGGTGAAAAGGTCTTATTTGTCTTATTTAAATTTGATTTCTTCTCTTTTTCTTTACTAAACAAAATTCCCTTTCTACTTTGCAGTAAGTCAAATGAACTTTTATTCTTTTTCTTTTTCAAATTAGTTGACAACATTATAGATAAATTATTTTCACAATGTGTTCCCGAATTCATAAAATAGTTATTTATTAAGAATTTTTGTATAATTTAAAAAAGAAGAAGAATTCTATAAAATGAGTATAAGGACTTTCTCCTATAATATACTATACAAATGGCCCACTTTGAATACCACAACTCTATGCGTACTGTAATGGAAAGTATTCGTGCTACACATATCCAACTTATCGGTCGTATTTGCTCCGAACTTGGAGCCCCCGAACGTTCCGATGAAATGGTAAAGAAATACGTAGATGATACAATTCGTATTAAGAAGTTTAAAGATAAGTCTCATCCTAAAAAACCAAAATCTGGATATATGCTATATTGCGAAGAACATCGTGAAAAGGTAAAGAGCACACTTGATAATGGTTCATTTTCTGAAGTAATTAAAAAAATGGCGAAGAATTGGAATTCTCTTGATGAAAGTGGTAAAGCCAAGTATGTTTCTTTGGCGGAGGAGGACAAGGGTCGCTATGCACGAGAACTAGAGGACTATAAATCTGAAATTTATAAATATAACGTAAGTTCTTAAAAATCACATAAACATTACATTTGATTAAATGTTATATTATATTCTTCCTCTATTTTTGATATTTTATTCATTATAACATCCAAAGATGACAGAATACTTCTGTCGTCCTGATATGTTCCTTTTAGTTCTTCAAGTCCTTTTAAAGTTCCAACATATACGTTCATTATTATTTTTAGTTCATCTTTTGCTTTAAGTTGTGTCTCATGTAAAATAGTTTTGTCAGGAAGAAGTTCTGTTGTTTTAAATAATTCAATACGGGTTATTATATAATCTGCCGCAAAATCAACAGTTGACTTTAAAAAATCTATAGAACTGTACCTATCTTGTGAAGTAAACCATCTCGCAAAGGGTCTATTTAACTTTACAGCAGAGATGTAAATTTTCCCCTTTTCTACTGAAAGTTTGTCACCTGGACTTATCTTTCCAATTGTGGTTAGATTGGTCAACAAATCATCTATCATGAATATTTGTCTTTAGTTTTTTTATTCTATGATTTTAACGAGTTAAGGTGATCCTGTATCATCTCGAATGTATCATCTTGAATATTATCACATGGTAATTCCACAAAATCTCGTAAAATAACACCTTCTTCTAATTCTAACATGGCTTTTGATGTTATAAGATGATATCCGTAGTTACAACTTTCGTATTTTATATTCTCTCCAACATTATACGTTTTATCCCATAATAGCATATCATCACTTCTTAATATGACACGTGAACCTATGATATTTCCATTATAATTAAACCAATTCACATATTTTCCATCACATTTGTATATACCAGATACAACACCACAAGAAGTTATATCGCCTATTTTGATATTTTCAATTTTTTGAAATCTACCATTTTCCATACATATAAGAGTTCCTTCAGCAACACAATTTGATTGTTCACCATTTTCATATTCTTCCTTAACTTTATTACTTGAATTGTTTGAGTTTAAATAACATAGGTATTTTATTGCTATTGATGATTGGATTTTTGTATCTTTTGTTTCCTCATAATCACGAAAGGTATATCCGGGAGATTGTATTAAATTATTCGTAGTTATAAGTGAATAAATTGTATCAGTACATATATACTTTGTATCATCAGTCATATACTCACATACTGACTTCCATGTGTTATCTTTATTATCCAAAATGAAATGATCACCCGTTACCTGCACATTTGATATATTATAGACCCGAATATTCCTCTTAGTATTCTTAAGAATGATTGTACCAGTAACATACTCATTATCTTTTAATTTTTCACCAATATGTATATCTGAAATACACTTTTCTCCAATGTCCGTTAATATTTTTGATTCTTTAGTAAAACAACAATATGCTCGTTGCTCAGATGCTTTATCAGTAATTATGAGGTCTATTGATAATGCAAGCAATACGGCACTCAAAACTACAGCTGGCGGATGTAAAAATATGGTTCCAATAATTGCCACAATTATTACTACTGCCTTTGTAACTGCTATAGTTTTATATAATATAGCTATTTGTAAAAGAACTACATTCATCTGTGTAATTAATTGATAGTATACAACCCAAGTAATTGCTCCGATTTTTAGAAAAAAATGCTGAATTTTTGTCATCATATATCCACTTATACTCTTCAATCTTTGATATAATTCAATAAATACTGAAATTCCATTTGTTGTTTCTTCTTTTATCTTTGATGCTTCTTCATTAGATTCACCTATTCCTTCTGCTACTTTAGAATTTGTATTTGCAGTATCTTCCATCTTTGCATGTAATTTTTGTTCTGCCTGTACTTCTAATATTGGTTTGATATTTTTATCATAACAATAATTATAATTACTCGTAACCGTTTCATCTTCATTTACAAGAGAAGTAAATGGTATAATATAACCTTTACATCTATAATAATCCCAATTCTCTTTCCACTTTTTCTTCATGAAATATATCGATATTCCAACAGTTATAATTATAATTATACAACTATATGAGAATAACTGAAAATAACCAAAAGGTGTTCTATCTATATATTTTGGAACGGTATCCATAATTCAAATAATATTTTAAATCAAACTTAAGAAACAATATTACTCTTCCATTCATCAAACAAATTATTTGACATATACATTGTGTGAAGTTTACACCATTCTTGAATAGTTTTTGATAGTTCAGTATGAACTATATCATTATTTCTAACCAACTTGAAGAAAGCATCCGAATCCTGTTCCTTCATATTATGTATAATCCTTTTGTTAGGTTTAAGATTAAATGTAGCAATTTTAGGTCTAAGTAAATTAGGAGTGACGTGTATATTAGTTGTTATTAGAATTAACCGAATATGTTTATTTTTTATACATTCTTCTAATGTGTTTATAATATTCTCACTAAGTGTTTCCGTATATTGATAAACAAGTAATAATTTTAACTTATATTCCAACATTGACAAAGACTTTAGACAACAAAATGCCAAAATATTATTAATAATATTCTGTTCGTTCTGAATATCTAATACATGAATATTCAAAATATGCTCTTCAAAATCTGTATATGAATGTGTAATTTTTACAACAAAATCACGAAGAACTTCCTCATCTGGACAAATAAGTTGTAAATTTGGAAACATCCCCTCTTCTACAATTTTACACAAAGTATTTTCTAATAATTTATTAGACATCGTTTCATTGGACATTGTTTCATTATACTAATTCGGTTTTATGTATTATTTATATGTTTCAATACAACATCTGTTATCAAATCGTTGGTATTTTTATTATCAATTTCTTTAAAATCACGAATAAATAGATTATCACTAAGTTCAACTTTACCTGTCTCTGTTATTATGTGATATCCCAATTCACTTTTATTTATATCAACCATATTATTACTTAAATTATAAACCTTTTCCCAATTTTCAATATTGGAAGATTTCACTATAATATTGGCACTTAATACATGATTCTGAATTTTTCTCCAATTAACCAGAGATGTATCACATATGTAAATACCACATACCTTTCCACACGATGTCTCATCATCAATATTTAGTTTACATATATCTATAAAATTTCCAGACTTCATTCGTATAGATGTGTTTGAAAGAAGACAATTTGTCTTTTCACCTTGTTCATATTTGGTTCGAATGACCGCATTTGAATTACCAAGACTATTTAAAATTATCTTTGATATTATACTCTGAACATTTTGATCACCAGTCTCTTCATAGTCTCGGTATAGTTTATCCGGAGTAGGTATTAGATTTGTAGAGGTCACAATACAATGAACGGTATTTATATATTTTGATGATTTCTTATTCAATATTTTAGATACTTCTTGCCATTTATTATTATGATAACATAAATGATCACCTGTTACTAGAGTTGAACCAATTTCATGAACAACTGTTTTGGGTTGTTTCACTTTCAGTTTACCAATTACAACAGTTTCATTCATAAGTTTGTCATTTATACATAAATCTTTTATATAAACAGGACCATTGTACGAACTAATTATGGTATCTTTACCAAAACAACAAAGCCACCTAGGTTTCTTTTTACAAATTGATTTAACTCCAGAACTTACAGCCTGAGCTCCGTCTTTTGCAACATCACCTATTTTACCTAAATCAAATTTTGGTGGATTATCAATCAAGTTTATAGCATCTTCAATCATACCCTGAGACTTCAAAACTTTAGGATCTCTAACCAATGCCTCAAGACCCTTTAACAATGACCAAGCAAAATAAAGTAAAGTTATATAAAGTGCCAATATCTTTTGAAATATTGCTTGAATTTTCATCATAAGAAATTGAATAGTAGCACCAATATTTTTGATCTTTTCTAATATAGTCTTAACAGAATCCATTAGATTTTCTTTAAAAGAGCTCATTACCCCACGAATACCTTTAAGTGCATCCATCATCCCAATAGAATTCTGTTTTTGAGATTCTAAAACATCACTATATGGTTGCATTACCACATCAGATGTTGCCTTGACCCTATCAGCTAGACATACTTCTCGTGTCTCTTTCGGATCATGACCAAATAAACCAGCAATTGGTGTTATTGCAGGATGACATCTGTATACAGACCAATTTTTCTTTATGACTCTTTTAAATATAATAATAAATATAAGTCCAGTCATCATCAAAACGAAAAAAGTATACCTAAAAATCTTAAGTTGTCCAATTAACCACCGTGGTACATAAACATAATAATCTGCCATTACCCTTCAGTAGAAAAAAACTCCGATTTTTAATTGACATATATATTGTCGCTATTTCTCATCTCTCTTGATAAATTCTTTGATTTATCGATATTTTCCGCAAATATATACCAAAGAAACATCCCAAATAATACTATTAAAAGTGTTAATGCAATTAATATTAAATTTGTCATATTTTCTCCCCAGAAAAAAAAAATGATTACACTTTTTATAAGTATAAGTATATAACTATATTACACAATACAATGGCTCAAATTATCAAACCCACCCAATTGGATGTTTCTAAAATTACTTACTCTGAACCTAAGGCGATGGGTACTTCGGGTGCGAAAACCCTATATATTAATTATGGGGGACAAGATAAAGATAGTCTAATTGTCATTCACACTCCTAAGATGAAGATGCCATATGGGGCAAGTGTATTCACAGAACCTGGAAAAAATCCCAAATATACACTGGACCTTTCATTTGGAGACCACGAAAATAATGAGAAACTAAAACAATTTTATGAAGCCATTACTAATATTGAAGAAAAACTTATTGGCGACGCAAAGAAAAATTCGTTGGCGTGGTTTAAGAAGAAAACAATGTCTGAAGACGTTATTCGTACTATTTTCACATCATCAATTAAGCGTTCAAAGGATAAAGATACAGGTGAAGTAAATAATAAATATCCCCCCACACTAAAGGTAAAAATTAATTACTGGGACGATGAGTTCAAGTGCTCTGTATGGGATCATACACGCAAGAAATTGGAAGGTGATATTACTCAAAATCTAACAAAAGGACAATCTGTCACAGCAATTGTTAAATGTTCGGGAGTATGGCTATCTGGTGGAAAGTTTGGAATTACTTGGCAAATTCAACAGGTTAAATTGGATAAACCTCAATCATTGATTGGATACGCATTCCGTGAGGACGAAGACGAAGACGATGATGATAATAATTAAAAATATACATCATATTGATTAAAGTTTCTTAAATTTTGTTTATTTTAAGTCATTTTGAGTCATTTTGAGTCATTTTAATTATTTTTTTTTGTTCATTGGTATATAATAAAAAAAAGATTATATATATATATGGTAAAAGTTTTAAAAAGACAAAAGAGAACTTACCGAACTTTAAAAAAAAAGAAAGGTGGAGGAACAACTCTTTCAAAAATTATAAATTCCAGACTCGATATAAAACCAATAACTACGAAAGAAAACGATAAATGTGATTTTGTAAAAATAGACATTGACAGTGACAATATTACAGAATTTCTAAATTATTTGAAAAATTTATTTAAACTAAATCCAGAACTTATTAATATATTCATAGAAAAAATAGATACTAAATTTATTATTAACTTTTATGAATGGATAAATTCAAATTTCCATGATTCCAAACTTCAACATATAAATGACATAAAAACAATGATAAAATGTACATTTCGTAGCGAAATTGATAAAAGATTAATAAGTTCGTCATTATACAGGAAAATATCTGATAATTAAGTTATTTTTTTGTGTATTACTTGGTATAAATATATATATATATAATTTATCATTAATATGCCTAAATTCTACGACGATCATTATGAAGATGACGAACAAGAATGGGATACAATTATATTGACAAGAACAGAAAAAGAAAAAGGTGATGATAAACAAAGAATTATTGGTAATGGTGTTTTAACTTCCTCAAGTCATAAGGAACTACCATTACATAGAAGAATTTTTCTTGGTAGACAACAAAGCAAATTTACAGCCAATCAATTGGCATCTATATTAAAAATTAGTGTTCGTGATTATGATGATATTGAAAATAATAGAACTGTTCCAAGCAAAGCGTGTTTGAGTAAATTAAGAAGATATATTGAATTTTAAAAATTGTCAAAAGTATGATGAAAAAAAATGCCTTTTACTTTGTTTTTTTGTTATTAATTATACTTTTCATTTACACCTTTAGGAGAGATATAAAAGAATCATTTAGTTTAATAAGAGAACATGTATATACGTATGATGAATTGAATCCGTTGGTGTGTTATGTAAGTAATGCTGAGTCATATATAGATAAATTATATTTTCAACGTATTTTAAAGGATTATGTAATCAATATAACATCAGATGATAATTTAGAATATAAATCGGACCTTGCTATATTTCCTGAAAATATAATATTAAAAAATAAAAATAAAAATGGAGACTATCCATACGACTTCTTATGTAATATTGGCGATATATCATTTGCACTAGTTCAAAATGAAGATTCCGAACATATGAAATCATTTAGAGACATTGAAGGTAAAAGACTTGCTATAAAAAAAGGGGGGTATGTAGAAGAATCATGGTTAGATATCATAAAAATATTTAATTTCACAGAAACCCCAATATTTGTATATTATGAAACCGATAACGAACTAATAAGATTATTCCAGGAGAAAAAAATTGATGCATTGGCTTCTCTATCTCCACATCCAAATGAAACTATTCTTCTATTGTCAACTCTAATGAAAATACGCATGTTGCCTTGGAATGAAAATCAACAATTTAATGACATGTTGATGTATAAGATAAAGGGGGTGAAAAAGACTAAAATTGACTTACGATTTTATCAATCTTATATGTACAATTTTTCTGTTGATCATACATCATTTGGATATTCAAGATGTTTATTTATAAAGAAAACATTCTCAAATGATATAGTTTACGACTTAACTAACACAACATTCATATATAAAGACATTGTTCGCCCAGTCGCATTACTATCATCTGAGTTTATACCAATTCACCAAGGTACTAGAATTTGGTTGAAACAAAGAGGATACGTTAATGTTTATTCTGGAGATGAAGACCCCGCATGTAAATTGATTGCGGGTAAGCATGAATGTGTTGGTGACAAAAAAGATATGGCGAGAAAGTTTTACGATAGAGATCTGAATAATATATTGAAAAGTGAAATAGAAGAATTAAATTCACTTAAACATCTTAAAAATGCCAAAGATAAACAATATTTGCCACAATATGGTAGTTATTATGACTTACAACTAAGAAATAGTTACAATTGTATAAATTATCCAAGAATTCGTAACGAAAAGGAATGTAATCGTGTTAAAAGTGTATGGGATAGACCATGTCTTGATAATGATGAATGTCCATTTTATAAGGCAAATCAAAATTATGAAAATGATTTTGGAGGATGTGAAAAAGGGTTCTGTAAAATGCCACTCAATGCTAATAGAGTTGGTTATAGAAAATATAGCGGCAACCCAATTTGCCATGACAGTACCGAGAATGATCCCACATCTTGCAAAATATATGGTTCTATGATTAGTCCAGACTACGCTTTTAAAGATGATTATAAAACAAGATTAAGAAATAAAGACGAACTAAATCAAAGAGGAATTGAATTTTAATTTGATTTTGATAATATATCATCTACAAATACACTAAACGATGTCATAAAATATTCTAAATCTGTTTTTAGTTTTCCTCCTTTGAATAACCGATCTGTTTCTAGAAACACAATTGCTTCTTGACAAATGATATAGGGATATAATGATACTATCCAATCAAGATTATAATTGAAATGATAAATCAAAGTATACATATATTTAACAGGACCAAACATGAGATTATCTACACCCTTATACACTTCTAATTCGTGCATGAACCTAACATTATTTTCTTCACATTCTTGTTTCAATTTTTCTAATATCATTTGAGTGGTTATCTTATATTCCAAAGTACTTTCACAATCAAAATAATCAATCCTCATATTTAAAACCATGGATTTGGAATCTTCAATTTCTTTTATTTGTTTCATTGCGTTATATTGCCCATACCACATTCTCTTCCAAGCTATTTTAGGCAATTTACTTATGAAACCATCTATATTACCATACAACTCAATATTAATATCACTCTCAATTTTTATTTTTATTATTGATACTCCAATAAGTCCCTCAAAATATGACAAAAATACACTATCGTGAATATCGTATCTTTTCTTTGGTAAATCTCTCCAACTTGTTCTGGCTTCAGATATGTTCCAAGAATGAATATAAATCCTCACTGTGAAGAGTTGTGTCAGTTCTCTTACAAAATTATATAATTTTTTATTTTTTAGAGCCATTCGTTCGTGTCCCCGTAATAATAGGACTATACTGGGAAAAGACGTTTCCATTAAGTTATTGTTTTTATGATTTGAATTTAATACACACACTTTTTATAAAAAATATATTTGAGACAATATGGAACTATCTAATGTATTTATTATCTCTTTGATACTGGTAATCATACTTACAATTATATTCATTATTATCATAATTGTTAAAAAGAAAACAAAATCATTGTATAAAAACGAAAAAAAGGTATCCGTACCATATGATGGTATGGTCATATCAGTTCCAAAACACCTCCCAACTCTAAAGTTTGAATATAAATTCGACATGATAGTTCATTATTCTGGTGGTTCCAAGAAAGATGTTGTTTTATTGAACAGAAATCAGTCAAGCAAATTCATTATAAATATGGATAAAGGTTCTCTTGATTTACTTTTCCATAGAGACCCATTAAACACAGAAAACATAATGAAAATCAAAACATTGAGTATAATACCATTTCAAAAAAGAATCAAATTAGAAATCAAACAAGATCTAAGAAATATAGAAGTGTGTATAAATGGCTCAAGTGTTCATATTGAAACACTTGACTTTATACCATTTACTGGTAATGAAAATGTCACATTATTACCAGAAGGAGCGTCTCATTGGGTTTACGTTAAAGAGTTTGATTTTAAAGTTTAGATTTTTTTTAAATATTCTATAATACAATGGGATTAATAAGAGCATCCGTAATAACTGGACTGTGTTATGTTTTCTTTTTTAAAATTTGGTCTTCTAAAATTATACCTCTACCTGAAAAACTTAAGCAATCTTATGATAAGTATATCTTACTAGTGTGCATTTTTGTAATTGAAATACTTTTCTAGAATCTTTAAGATTTTCTACGACGATATATATTATACCCAATAAACAAAAATGAGGATATAGATACAATAGATGTAGCATATACGAAATAACGTTTCTTTTTTTCTCTATTTGCTTGTATATTTTCAATTCTATCAATCTTATCAATCCTATCAGTATGAAAACTAATTACAGATTTGCCAATAACTTTACATATTTCTTTTGGTATCCCTTCTATATCTATCTCAATTTCATTGTTTTCAATAATAAGATTATTTATTTTTTTTTTGGCTACCGAAATATCGTTCGTATTTTGCAAGTAAGAAAATGGTTCTGAAAAAGATTTTACACTCAATTGTTTGATAAGATTAGTGTTAAAATCAATTTCATCTTTGTTATCCTCAATTGATTTTAGGTTTTGTGTAATTCTATCAAAGTAATTACTAATAGACATCCTTTATAAACGTAATATTTGTTTAAATTGAATTTTATATTGAAATAAAACTATAAAATAAAAAAATTCATAGTTAATAATTATGTCGTCAACATGTAAGTGTTCGGATTTTAGAATTCCAGAAGTTACGTGTTACAAAAAATCACACTTGGTTGCTATCGCACAAACTTGGAATAGTAGAAATCCAGATTATAAAATTAAATACATTTCTTCATTAAACAAAAATGTGTTGTGGAATGAACTTAATATACGCTTCAAAAACCTTAGTGAAGATAGATGGTCGGACTATATAAGAGACAATAAACTAAAAACTCAATTCGCACCCATTATGCCAACTGAATGGATTTCACAACCAAACGCATGGCTAAGCGACCAAGATATAGACAATGTTTTGGTCGCATTTCAAAATAAGTTTAGAGGATTTCATTTTCTAAAATCAACGCCAATTGATTTTGATTTAAAGGATAAAAGAGGGAATTGTAAAATAAGTAATTTGTGTAAATATACATATGCGGAACTCGCTCAAAAATATACAACATTTGGCATTGTATTTAATACAGATCCATCAGATAAACCAGGTCAGCATTGGATTTCACTTTTTATTCAATTAAAAAAAGGGAAAATATTCTTTTTTGATAGTACAGCTGAAGAACCTCCTACAGAAGTTATTACACTGTTAAGAAGGTTCGTTTCAGAAGGGAATAAATATTTTAAAACTAAAAAACGTATACAAATTTATAAAAACGATATTCAGCATCAATATAAAGATACTGAATGTGGTATTTATTGTTTATATTTTTTGTATTTTATGCTTTCTATAGGAGATTTCTCAAAGCTTTCTTCAAGAAGAATCAGTGATGAAGAAATTTCAAAATTTAGAAAGTTCTTTTACGACGAGCGTTTATTAAAAAATTAACAGGGTCATTTTTTAACGAGAAAAGAAAATATCCATCGCAATGTAAAGAGCAATCGCATGCCATACAGTAGGAAGGGGTTTGAAAATGGTAATGAATCCATTTCCAACTACTTTTCCTACATTAGGTCCACCAGCAATAAGTTCATTCCATATCAATTGACCGAAACAGGCAACGATAAAAAGAAGAATCAGAAAAACGACGAAATTAATCCAAGATTTAGGAAGTGTGTATCCAGGGCGTGTAGCTTGTTGGCTCGATTCAAAATGTTCAACACCAGCACCAATTAATCCAGATAAAGCACTTTGTAAAGCCATTGTATAATATCTAAATACATATTTATTTATCCAGTTATCGTCTATCGTGTAGTTATTGATTTTGTATGCTTTGGTGCAAGACACATCTTTATTTCACCCAAACTCCCAACATTATAACAAACGATAAGAGGATAATCGTTTTTTAGATATATCTGTATTGTTTGACATAAATTTGTACATTTCGCAAATAATGTCAAATACTTTAAAGAAAATATCCCCTGTATTATTTCTGTATTTGATACAGCAGAAGTATCTACATCAACACTTTTTGAAAATGATATTCCACTATTTCCACATTCACCTAAAATAGTCTCCTGTTCCGCAAACTCACCCTTACATGTCAGAATCAAATTTTTATCTACAGCCTTAATTTCCATCTCATCAGAAATATTTACCATGTCCCTACAAATCTTTTGAAAATCATTTGATTTCATAGTTATTACCGATGTAAATTGAGCAGGTGGTATACGAATATGTCCATTGTTCAAATCCAATAAATTTAGTTTGAATGTCGTTGATGCCTTTTTAGAAGAATTATTAATATTCACACCCAAATGATTCATATCGTTTTTATGAACAAACAAAGTCAAAGTATCATTGTTTGTTATCGTTTTGATCAATTTGAATAGATTTATCATATTCACACCAATTATTTGCTTATGTGTACAATGAAACTTTTCAAAATTTGAACTACCCAAATTCATATGAATCAAAGTCGTATGGGTTGGATCCATTGACATTATCCTAATACCTTCACTACTCACCTCTATATTCGTATCTGGTAAAATATCTTTTATTGCTTCCGTTAAGAATTTGATGATTATCGATTGTATAGTAACTATATAAACAGAATAACTTTCAAATTCATTTGATGCGTCCATTATTTATAATAAATCGCAAATCCTTTATGCTAAGTTATTTTTGAACGCACCATCAAATCCTTTGGGAAAGTAAAAAATATTTGAATAACCTAAATCTGTCATTCTACGTATAAGATTTTTAGCTGCTCCACATTCAGAATTTTTACAATACACAACAACAGGTTCTAACTTACTAATTCCAGACAGTTCTAATTTTTTAGAATCGTGGATAATAACTAAATCATCTTTGAAAATTTTATACTCTTTTGGTATCGCACATATTCTTTTAATATTATTCATTTTTGCTTTCACAAAACCATCATAATCAACATACATAGAGTTATTTTCAGTATGTATAGAAATTGTTTCTATTTTATCAGTTTTCTGAGGGAAACAAGAAATTGTCATTATTTTATCTTGATTTCTCAAATCAACAAAATGTATATGTCTTTCCCATAAATTGTCCTTTGTCAAATAAGGCTGAGGTGTTCTAAGTCGGATATTAAAAAATCCATCTTTTTCAAGAAAAGACACACCTATATTTTTATAGTTGCCATAAGCGTGCTCGGCACTTTTTAAACTACTCCCGATAACAGCAGACTCTGAACCCCAATATAGTATTTTATTACCAACTTTTTTATCTATTTTAACACGTAAACATAAATCAGAATCAACAGGAAATGTTTCCGGAAAATTCAATTGTACAAGTGTCTTATATCCACGAGTATGTAATGGTAAAGCATATCTTTTTAATTCTTTTAACCATGTTGCCCGGTCTTTAGATACTGAAATAAGTGATGCTGATTTTTCGCAAGACGCACAATTCTTTTTTAATGTTTTTTTAGACACCATATTTTTTTAAACTTAAAAAAAATGATTAGCAAATTAGAAATTAGAAATTAGAATAGGAATATAACAAAAAAAAATGGTTAATCAAAAAACTAATCGTAAAGTTGGAAACAATCGTTCGCATTCTTCGTTTAAGAAACGAACGTTGTCAAATGAAAAATATTCACTACTTTTGAAGAAACAAAAACAGAAAATTATCTCAAAAACCTCTAAATTTCATTCAATCCGTAAATTTACAATGAATAATATTGAAAATGATAATTTAGAAACATAAATACAAAACAATAGAATATGAATACGTTAAAATGACAGAAAATTGTATGAACCTAAATATCGGAAATATAAAATGGATGTTAGATGAAATTGAAACAATGACGCAACATGAACATATCCATATGACTGGAATCATAAAGAATTCAAATGTAAACTATATGGAAAATGATAACGGAATCTTTATTAAACTAAATCAACTTCCAATCGAGACAATGCAAGACTTATATGCTTACGTTCTTAAAGTACAGGAATCTAGAAGAAACTTTGAAACAGCAATTAGAACGATTTCTGTAGATGAAACTGTAAATGTTAAAGATGATAATACAAACACTGAAACAGACAAACCAGATATACAAATAGATGACTGGAAAGTCAAGATTATTGAAAAAATGCGAAATGAATCTAAAATCAAACAGAGGAAAAAACGTATTCAACCTTCTGTAAAAGCTACTACTGAATAAATGTTTTTTTATATTAGTGTGTATAAAATTGTGTCAACAAGTCCATCGGGAGTAGATACATTGCTAAGTATACCCTTTTCTTCCAATATTTGTCTTCTTTCTTGAGAACTCATCCTCCTTAATTTCTTTAATGTTTCCTTTTTACGATCTGGACCTTTTGGTTTTGGTATGTTAAAAGTTCTTGATTTCTTACACGTCCAACGTTTTCTATTTTTTCTATTCTTCATGGTAAATAAGGTTCTCGTCATATAAAATAAAAAGTTAAAAAAAGTATGATAAACGAAGTTAACCATGGATATTATATCTCTTTTATATGGATTATCGTTTTGGGAGTTCTCCTCAATGGCTTTGTTAAGTTAAAATCCATCGTTTTTTTAATTGCTCTCATATTATCTTTCTTCATCATAAGAATAAAAAATAAGAAAGAGAAAAAACCTCTTGAAATGACTGAAGAAATCGCATCTTGGACAAATACACTTATAACAACTGACAATCAAGACGAAAAAAACAGATGCTATCTTGAATTATATGATCGCTTACGTTCAGACTCACTTTCTGGGAAAAAAAACAAAGATCACACAGTATTGCTTAATATCTTGAAAAAATATGAACCTAAATTACCTCTTCCATGCAATTCTTCAAAAAATAATAACTATGATATTTCAATTTCATTTCTGAAAATGACATAGTATAAAAAAAATTTATACAAAACAAATCAATGAGAGATATAATTAATTTTGCTGCTGGACCATGTCAACTGTCACAGAACGTCTTGGAAATGGCATCTGGGGATATTCTTAATTATAATAATACCAGATTGAGTATTTGCGAAATTAATCATGTTGATGAAGATTGGAAACAGTTTACTAGTAAAACTATAGAAGATACTTATAATTTTCTACAAATTCCTAAAATCACTCATGAATGTTTTTATATGAATGGTGGAGCGACCCAACAATTTTCTATGATCTGCTTAAATTTATGTAATCCTAAATCTAAAGTACAGGTTCTCATTAGTGGATATTGGAGTGAAAAAGCAAGTAATGAAATAAACAAGTATTGTGATATTACGACTGTTTATGACGAAAAGGATTTAGTTGATAGCTCAGAATACGAATTTACCTACTTTTGCGAAAATGAAACCGTATCTGGATTCGAATTTCATAATGGATTAACTTTCAAACCAAAAAATCATTTTATAGTTTGCGATATGTGCTCTATTCTTGGAAGTAAACAAATTAATATATCAAATTATGGTATAATATTTTCATCATTATCAAAAAATTTAGGAGTATCAGGTTCAACACTTGTAATTGCACAGAAAAATATCCTTAATAAACAAAAACAATACAACTTACCAATACCATTCGATTGGAATTCTTTCAGGGATTATAATAACCCAAAAATTACACCTTCTTTTATGTCTATTTACATGACTGGTATAAATCTGGAAAGAATGATTAAAAATGGAGGAATGAAATATTATCACACCATGAATCTCAAGAAAAGTAAACTTATTTATGATTTTATTGATAAAAGTGGATACTATAAAAATAATATTCCAATACAAAACAGAAGTCGTACAAATATTACCTTTATTGTAAACAACTCTCCCGAACTATCAAAAGAATTTACAAACCAAGCAAAAGCAACAGGATTTATAGGAACAAACCACCATAGACATGCCACTGAAAAAGGGTGTAGAATTTCACTATATAATGGATTAGATATTGAAGAATTACAAAAGTTTATAGACTTTATGAAACAATTTCAGAAATTTAACTGACCGAATTAAAGAGATTTTCTTTTGGATTTTTTGACTCTTTTGTTAAAACTTCTCTTACGTTTCGTAAATTTCTTTTTACCACCGTGATTAAACTTTGTGCGTTTTAGATATCTCAATTTTCGTTCACTGCATTTTTTGTCAATAGAATTACAAGACAAATCAATTATAATAACATCCTCAAATCCTTTTGATTTTATATCATTCAATAATTGCGATAATTTTATTCTCACAACTGAACTCTTTTTAAACTTTGGAAGCATATTTTCTGTCTTTACTTCTCCATCCTCATAATAATATAAAATTATCTTATTATCATATTCATTCAAGTTACTGTCATGTCGATTCTTTTCATACGTTTTATCCAGATAAACTTCATTCTCTACCCATTCCTTAATTTCATACATTTTCCTATTTTTCCATATATTAATAAAAGCGTTAGCATCAATAGTCTGCGATAATTCATGCTCATACTCATCCAAAGACTCTAAATTACTATCACAATACTCTACTACTTTCAAGTTTTTTACCAATTCATCGAGTAATTCAGTTTCAGTATAATCTCCACTCAATATCATTTCTATATTTTCAGGTAGGTTTACAATCGTTTTTTCACTTAATCTATTTGTTACACCCATTTTTGTCGCATTAACCTTTTTAACTGACACAACAGACTCTATTTCAGCATCCACATTCCTATAGATACCATGACATGAAATTAACAATATTGGTAATCTGGATTTACTTTCATCCATTACTTTTATAAACTTATATTTTTTATCATCATCAAAAAAATTCTATATAAGGACAAAAAAACAGTATAGATTGTAAGAGATGAAAATCCTTACAAACAAAGTTTTATAGTATTTATTACTATTAATCTGGCCTGTTGGTGTAGTGGAGAGCATTTCGGAACTTCTAATTCTGCGGCCTGGGTTCGATTCCCAGACAGGCTTTTTAATTACCACTTGGTAATTCCTCTTTAACACTATCTTTTT
>CERI01007913.1_pt1 | contig 26991 bp, 2 predicted proteins | sample 350261 | NCBI WGS metagenome assembly CERI01 (sample SAMEA2620979, study PRJEB7988) | marine metagenome | isolation source: saline water (ENVO:00002010), including
ATTCCATTTTTTCTATTTAACCATTTAAACCAATAAAATCCCTAGCTCTAAAATTAATAATAAAAGATAAAATATCGTATTAATAAGTTAAAACAAATGTGTTTTTCTAGGACTTCTAACAATGGAACTCCAAACAAAAACACATTTAAATAAACTAAAAATAACGAATAATTCTAAAAATGAACAATAAACCAATGTCTTTAATCATTTATAAGGGGGTGAGGGGGAAATTAATTTTTAAGGACTTCTAACAACGGAACTCCAAACAAAAACACATTTAAATAAACTAAAAAAATTTATTTTGATGGAATAATTCTCAAAACAAATAATATAAAATAAAAAATGATTAACAAATAATAATTAATTATGGATAATAAAGACATTTTATATTTAATCTTCAGAAAATGTTATATCAATACTTTACTTGATGTTTTCTCTAAAGTCTCTAAAGAATATAGATCTATTATATTTCAATATATTCTACAAACTGAATATATACATTTAAAAATAGATGAAACCATTAATATCAAATTAAATAATATATTACGACATACTAAAAATAAAACAATTTATTTATATTCAAATGGATGCTTTCCATCACATAATGAATGTTATTATATTTTAATGGAATATCAAATATTTTTACAAAATTCAAAACCTATAATTATCGATTATGATAATTTACAAAATTATAAAAATCGAATACCTGTTGTTGATTTTACCAATAATAGAATATTATTAGATCATGTTAAAGAATTCTCTCAAAAAAATGGTTACGTGATTTCTTATAATAATAATAATAATATAAAAACAAAAAATAATATATTTATTTCAATTAATAATAAATTTTATATCGGTAAATGTGGCCATTGCCAAAATTGTATTAAAAATCTTCATTGTTTAAATTGTCTTTGTAATAAATGTATTTGTAAAAAATGTGAAAAATCTTCTATTATATGTAAATGTATAAAATCTATCCTCTAAAATACTTAAATATTTTGGAATTATTTAATGAATTATTATAAACTCTTAAATCATCTATTGAAACACTATACGGATTATTCATATCAAATGATTCACTTGTATTATCTAATACTCTAAATTCGCTATCTTGGGTAATTGTATTTTTAAACCTATAAGAAATAATACGTTTACCATTTTTAAATATCGCTATATTTTTACGTTTTCTTAAAATAATTATACTCCATGATATCCATTTTTCATTTATATCACCAATATTTAATAATTTCGATTCATTACCAATATTAATAGTCATAACCATATCTACAATATTTATATTCATATTCCCATAATCAAATATATTATATTTAAAACCAGATAATTGTTGTATTTTCATTTTAAATAAAATAGATACCTTATTTTTATCTAGAATATTATATGTTGTTCTAATCATATCCGATTTATCTATAATTTGAGTTGCTATTTCATTTGTAAGAAGAGTTGAATATTTATTTACATTTATTGTATTCTCTATAATATTAACATTCGAAACCGAATCCGCATCTTGTGTATCTGTTAAATCTTTGATAACATTTTGATGAACCCCTTTTTTAAAATCATGAAGACGATACCATAATTGAATATCTTCAATATCATCTTCATCAATTAAACTAATGGAATCTGTATACATATTTTGAATTGTAGAGTTCTTAATAAATGAATTATATATCTTCATATTTTCAAGTGAATTATTAAATAATGTTATATTATCTGTTGGATGTGTTCCAAAATTTATATATGACGGATTTGGTAATCCTTTAAATGGTGTAAATAACATATTATCAGATATAATATTAAGATTACTACTATATTCAATTCCATCTTCATTTCCAACATGTACTTTAACATATGTATTCTTACCATCATAATTCATTGCAAATCCAACTAAATTCCAATCATTACTATTAATTAAAGCATCTGTTTTAAATACATTAGTAGAATTGAATAATTGTAAAGACATTGTATTATCATTATTAAGATCAAATTTAACTAAATCTACAATCGAATAATCTGTCGTATCATTATATTTATAAATAGCGAAATCTGTACTGTTTTGAAAAGCTTTTTTCCAATAAATAACAGATAATTCAATTTGATAGAAGTTATGAATAAGATCATAATTATCAATAATTTCAATTTTATTATCAAAAATATCATAAGATTTATTATAAATATTACTTGTTGTAGAAGTACCAAAATAAACACCGTTATAATCATTATTCCATATATTTACAACATCATGATTCGAAAATTTAATTATTTTATTATTATTCTCAATTTTAGGTTGGTTTGTATTTTTCAATAATCTATAAATATCAGGTTGTGTAATAGATTTATTATAAACTCTTACATTCGCAAACTCTATATCATTATTTCCTATCTCAAATGATACTTTGTCATTTATAGATGTATCATAATATTCGTCTAATTCTAATGATTCTATTTTACTTGCTTTATTATATGTATTTTCATTACCATTGAATGTATTATCATAAAGACCAATTGATAAACTAATATGACCATTATATAATCCACATGTAAAAACACATAAATACCATTTGTCTAATATAACAGGAATATTTAAATCAACTGTATGTTCGTTTTGTGTAATATTAGTAGTTAAAGAGGTATATCCATTGCTATTTGTATTAATACAAATGATATCTTTAAAATTATTTTTTAATGTAAAATCAATAGTATCATTTGTTATTTGTTTTTTCCAAAATAATATCGTGAAACTAAATGATGTAAATAAATTACCAAATAATTCATTTGGTTTATCTATCTTAATATAAGAATCTGTCGGATCGGTTATACCATCTTCTTCAATATTAAACTTATAGGAATATGGATTAAATAAACCAGTATCTAATTTAACAGTATCATCTCTTTCAACAATATTATTATTTGTTTCATTTGCAATATAATGTATTTTCTTAAAACTAGAATATACATAATCATTTAATGGCGTTTCAACATTCGCTGATAATGTATATAATTCAATACCTATAGAACCAATATTAAATTCAATATCATCTTTTCTAGATAATCTATTAATATTTTCATCAATAATTTGATTATATATTTTAAATTCAGATATTCTAAAATCAGATATACCAGTTTGTGATGATAAACCAATCTTTATATTTGTTAATATATATGTAATATCATTATCTGTTGTATTTCCAACTTCAATTCCATCTTTATATAATTTAACATTTGGATCAGAATAAGTTAATATATAATTATGCCATTCATTTATATTAGCTCTTGATATAGTTAATTCGGTTCCAGTATCAACTTTAAATTTAAGATTTGTTAAATCAGTGGAAATTTTAATATTATCAATTGTAATTATATCTTTATTATCAGATGATCCTGTATCATATAACCAAAAACTGATCATATATTCATTATTCGGTATTAAAACATTTGGTTCAATAAATTCGGAATTATTTGTAAGTAAATAAGAAGGTAATGATTTAATAGTATTATCATAATCAAATAGATTATTGGATGTTAAAGAATATATAATATGATCAATAGTAGAAGATGAAGTAGGATTTATTAAAGAAATTTGATCAGATATATGGATATTAAAGTATGTTTTAGTATCATTATAATCATATTGAAATAATTTTTCATCAATTACATCATCTCTATTAATATTAATAAGTAATTTATTAGGATATATATGAGTTATATATAATTGATCATTTTGTATAATATTTGCAGATTCTGTATATTTAACATTATATGTAATATCAATATTACCTCTATTCTTATCTAATATATACTTATGGAAATTATCATTCGGTATTCTTATAAAACTCTCTTTAATAATTTCACTATTATCTGAATTCGTTAACCATTTATAATAATATCTATTCTTTTGTTTAATATCCTTTTCATATACATTTTCTCTATTAAATAAATCATTTACTGTTATTTCATTTGCTGTATTTTTAATTATTCCATCTAATAAATCACCAGTCCTTCCTACATTTTCTAAATTAATACCTTCTTTTGGTTCTTTATAAAATGTATAAAATAATTCAGTTTGTATAGTATTAATATTTAAGGTAGATCTGTTTACATTATTTGGATTTTGAAATTGCGATAATGTATTATATTCTGATAATACTTTATTATAAATCCTAAAATCTGCTATCTTTTGTTGTATATTCATTGAACCTATAAATCCTTTAGTATTATTTTCAGAATCCCAAGAAGATATATCAATATTTAGAATTGAACCATTTGATAAAATATCATCATTAGAAGAATCTGTTATATTATTAATTTTGGTTAATACTAAATTATCATCTGCCTTCTCAAATTCAATAATCATAAAATTCCAACCATCTTTCCCATATATATAAGTTTCTTCTGTACCATTTATATCAACAAATAAATTATTATCAGATTTAATACCAAAAGAAATATATATTGTAGATTCACCATTATTTGTTAATTTAAAAATAGTTTGTCTTGTTCCATAATTTGTATTAAATAACCAGAAATTAAATGATAATATGTCAGAATTTAATAATTGATCCGAATCAAATTCTATATTTGTTGTGTTATTTGTCCATTCAAAACTAGTTGAATGTAAATACCCATTTGATATTTTATATCCATTATTATTAATTATATCATTTGTATTTACAGATTCAATTGCATTATAAATATTCTTACGATCAAATTTATACCAAACTATTAAATCATTCATAAAATTCGTATAACCTAAATATCCATCATGGGTTGTCTGAAACTTATAATTGGTCGTATCTTCTATATATGTTAATTCTTTTATAACATTTACACTTGTTATACCACTATCTAATGGATTATATGAATTAATTGTAAAATAATTTAATTTAGAACCAGTAATATCAACCGAATTATTTGCACCTATTGTTACATTATTATTTCTAGTTTTTGAAATACGATTAATTATATTTTCATCATATTCAGAATATATTCTATAATCTGAAATTTTAACTTCTTTCAATTGTTTATTTTTAGATCCTATTGTTAATTTGGTTTCACCTGTAAATGTTATTGTTATTAATTCTGTCACAGAATTATGTTCAACTTTAGAACCATCAATATAAATATATGGTTCAAATGAACCACCATTTTCTTTGAAACATAATGCAAAATGATGCCATTCATTAATTGATGGTTTATTAAATGATATTTTATCACTATTTATATGAATAATAATAGTGTTATTTTGATGTTCTACATTTATTGAATATTTTGATGTAAATATATCAAATATTATATTATTAAATGAACTATATTCATATAACCAATATGTAATCATAAAATCATTTGTAAAATAATCAGATGTTAAATCACTTTCTAAATATTCACTATTTTCTATAGATCTATATGTTTCACCTTCAATAAATGGATTTGTTAAATCAGATATTGAAGTATCATATAATTCAAAATACCTTACATATATATCATTTCCTTTAATAATACCCACTGAATCATTTGATATATCATTAAATATAAAACCACTAATATCAAATATACCAGTACCAGTTGTAGGATCTTGTAATAAATTATTAATGAAAAGGGAAACATTGATATTGTTTACATTATTATAATCAAATGTATAAAGATATTTATTCCAATTATTTTTATTTAGATCTGTTATATTCCATGTTTCACTATATGAAGATAAACCATTATGATTTGTAAAAGTGAATGTAACAGTTGTATCAGAAGTTGTAATATGAATATATGAATCTGAATTATCATATTTAAATTCTAAATCAAGACCTTCTTGTTTAATTTCATATTGAATAATTAATTTGTTATTTTGAAGGAATTTATAAATTGAATCGGAAGGTATAGATATATATGAATCAAGATTTGTAAAATGGAAACTATTAAAATCTGGGGAATTATGAATGACTATATTTGTATTATTAATTGTACCATGCATTATAAAATTATTCAATGTATTTGTATTATATATATATTGATCGGGTTCAATATTAAATTCATAATGTAAATATGGTACTTTAGTTTTATATAAAACATTAGTATTATTGAATATATATGAATAAGGCATAGTATAACCCGTTGATTGTTCAATTAAATTAGATTTCGGATAATCATTATTCCATACAATAAGTACATAACCATTTGATCCTTTTCCACCTTTTCCACTTCCACCTGAACCGTATGTTAAACCATCTTGTTTAACAAAATCTATTCCAGTTGATCCATCACCACCTTTGGATAGTTCAAGTGTTTGACCAATAATATTAATAATTAAAGGATCACCCCCAATATTACTATCAGCAGAAGATATAGCTCCACCTCCACCTCCACCATATACATGATATAATCCATCATCTCCGGAATTTATATAAATAGTATCAGAATATGATTTACCTATAGATCCTTCAGTAAATAAAGTATAATCATATCCTCCTTCTGTTGGACCACCTTCACCAGAACCACCACCTCCGGAACCTCCGGATGTTGAATAGACGAAATCACTAGAACCTTTACCTCCACTAAGAGCTTTTTCTAATAATTTATGATTTGTGTTATCATATAAAAATGTAAAACTATTTTCAGAACCAACATTAAATTCATATGAAATATTTTTATTTAATACATAATTTTCTTTATAAATAACTTCACCTCCTCCTCCTCCTCCAGAATAATAACCTGACCCACCATCACCACCTTTCCCTACTATTAATAGAGTACAAATGATATCTTTAGTTGGGGAAATAGTATTTATACCATCAGTAAATTCAAAATATTTTTGATCTTGATAAGTATCGATATTTATAGGATCATATGATATATTGTGATATAAACCAGTACCTAAATTAACATTTAATGGTGAAATTGTTTTTGTAACTTCTGTATCTTTTTCAATTATTATACATACACCTTCTTTACCTTTACCTTCTTTACCACTTCCACCACTACCATATGTTATACCATCTTGTTTTACAAAATTTATTCCAGTAGAACCTTCACCTCCTTTACAATATTCTTCTAAATCATTAATATTTAGAGATAAACCATATCCACCTTTATAATTATTACCAGAAGTTAAAGCACCACCTCCTCCTCCACCATATTTATTATCTAACCCGTCATTTCCTTTATTAACATAAATATTATGAAAATATGAATTATATATTGAACCGATATTATTTAAAGTATTACCATATCCACCTCCACCAGATCCACCAATTGTAGCATCTTTATTTGAACTAGCACCTTTACCACCAGCTAAAGCTTTATATAATATAGTAGAATTAGTATTATCATATATCATAGAATCATTATTGTTATTACCAATAGTTACTTCATATTCAATATTACTATTTAATATATAATCTTTAAGATAAAGTAATTCACCTGCTCCTCCACCACCTGAATAATCACCACTTCCACCATCTCCTCCTCCGCCAATTAATAAAATATCACAAACTGTATTTGTATTAACTGAAAATGTATAAACTGTATTACTTGTATCAATATTTGAATATATAAATTCTGTAATATAAGTATTATTCGATGTAAATCCTAAGAAATCATCAACAATAATATTTGAATAAGACAAAAGTTCTAAATTTGAATTTAAAGAACCTTTGTTTTCTAAATCATTAAATTGAAACCATACTGGAATTTCTTTTTGTATTTCAGGTAAAGTTGATATAATATTTTGATTATAAATTGAATCAATATAATATTTTATTATTAAGAAACCATTCCCGCCTGTACCTCCTGTATTATGTGCAGATATGGCTCTACCTCCACCTCCACCTCCACTTCCTGTATTTTCAATTGCATCCATACCGTTAGTCGGACCATAAGTCGGATTTCCTCCACCATCACCACCACCTCCTAAACCACCATTACCTACAATGCTGTGATAATCACCACCTCCTCCACCTCCTGCAATATAATATTTATCATTATCTAATACTCCTAAATCATTATCTGAAAGTTTAAAATTATTTTCAAAATTTAAACCATTACCTTCATATATACCATTACCTCCCTGTCCTGCTGTATTAATTAGTGAACCACTTGTGCTTCCGGCACTTCCGGCACCACCTCCACCACCACCATTTGTCGATGATGTTGTTGGATGATAAATTTTTTGACCACCATCGTTTCCATAATTAATACCTTCTTGTAAGAATAATATAGGTGTATCAACTGTTAATGCAACCCCTCCTAAACTGTCATTATCAGAGTGATGACCAGAACCACTTCCACCATTTATATCACTTACAATATGATATGCTCCTCCCCCCCCTCCCCCAATTGCACTAACAAGTATATTCGTATCTTTTTTAATTTGAGTATTTTGTCCTTTATTACCAGTTGAACCACTTCCGCTAGAATTAACACTACCGCCACCACCAATAATAATATTATAAGAACCAGGTTTCATTATAATATTATTAAAAACTATAACAGCACCTGCTCCTCCACCACCACCTATATCTGTAGAACCACCTCCTCCACCTCCCACCATTAATATATCAGTTCTAGTTTCAAAATCAAAAGTAATATAATAAGATGTTGTTTGATTTTTGTCACCTGTATGTAGAAATATATATTCTTCTGAAATATTTGATTCTATTACATATTTATAAGAATCTGAAGATACATTAAACATATCATAATATTGAATATCTATATTAACATTCGAACTAATATTACTAAAATAGTTAGTTAACCCAATTCCACCTCTAACCCTATCAATAATAATTTCATCATTAATATGAGTAATATCTAAATATTCATTATTCGAAAATGCATAATGTAATATAGGATATATGGTTTTATCTGAATCTGATTGTATTGTTAACTGATAGTTAATACTTATATTACTTCTATCAGTATCAAATATATATTCATGGAAATTTTCAGAAGAAACTTGTAAATAACTTAAATCATTTTCAAAATTAACATTATAATCAGATATACGTGAAATCGTATTTTCATTATAATCTTTATAAATCTTCACATTTGATATCGATTTGTGAAATCTTATTTTATCATTCGTTAATATATTACCTTCTGTACCAAAAATACGTTCAATACCATTAATATATATTTTATATTTGCTTTGATTATAAGTGAAAATATAATTATTTAAGTTATCTAATTTTTTAGTTGATATAGTATTACCCAATAATGTAAATTGTATATCATCATCACTATTTAAAATCGTAAAATTATTTAACATTTCAAATAATATCCCATTTTCTATATCATTCATAAACCAAAAAGATACCATAAATTTATTATCAATTATATCTTCATATATCTCATAATAATCATTAACTAAAGGAGAATATATATTATCCTTAGAATGATTTGTTAATTTATTTAAATGATTATTTGGATACCATATAATTAATTCAGGAGTACTTTGAATACCACAATTTGTTGTTATATTATATTTGAACTCATTTAACCTCTTTGTATATTTAATAATTGCTACTCCTTGAACACCATTATCACTTGATTCATTATTTCCATGTGCCCCTGATCCATATTGTATATATAATGGATTTGAATCTAATATATATTTACTTGAAGGTATATTTATTCCATCGCCTGTACCACCTACACCATATTCTATATTTTTACCAACAAAATCAAAATTATAACCTTTACCACCTCTACCAGATTGATATTTAGAAGAATCATTACCATCTTCTATAAATGAACTTCCTCCTCCCCCATTATTAATATTTCCTATACTTCCACCACCTCCATTTAAATCGGTTGAATTTGAACCTTTATTGGCAGTAAATATTTTAGAACCAATGGTTAATGTAGAATTTGTTGAATTTGTACCAATATTAAAATCTAAATTTATATCTTTATAACTAACTAAATTTAAATGTAACACTTCACCTCCACTACCTCCTCCGATAGAAGATACATTTCCACCACCACCTATTAATAAACATTCAATTTCATCTGGATTATCTGGAAATGTAACGTTGACCTGAACACCTGTATTTGCAATTAATATATAATTATATTCTTTATTATCTTTCATATAATTACCTGTATATACATCCGTACCAGTACTAATAGTTGGTGTTGTATTAATTGTATTATCAAATTGCGTAATTATATCAAAATTATAGGAAAGTTTTACATTTTCATTATGTGATCTCGTAAATTCTTTTTCAATATGAATATGTTTATTTTTATAATATACTGTTATTTCATCATTTCCGGTTTTATGTTTATGTATTATATGAAATACATAATCATCTTTAATATCTTTGATGATATCATAATATTTCTCTTCTGAATTTTTAATAATTAAATCATAACTAACAGAAAATTCATTTAATGTAAGATTAAATACTTCAATATCCGAATCATGTTTTGTTGTATTCGTATAAGTTAATGTAGATAAATTACTTTGAATAGTATCTGTTCTTTCGATAATATCTTGGTATTTTTTATAACGTAATATAACAGCTCCTTGAATACCAGATTCTCCTGGATTATTATTTAAAGCACCATGGCCACCTGAACCATATTGTTTATATAAAGGATCTGTGTTTAATAGATATTTTATAGGTAATGATAATGGAGAACTAATAAAAACTTTCGATATTTTGTCAACATTGACCGGTGACCAATGATACCATGAAACTATTAAATAACTATCAATCATAATTAAACCATAATTTGTTAAAGAACCACTTATTGATATAATATGTGTAACACTTGTTATATCACTTAGTTGTAATTGATCTGCATTTGTATCAAACTTATATTCATGAATCTGATTTAAACGTGTTGTATAAAAAGTATCTTTTGAAGGATTCATACATATACCATAATAATCATAATCAGTTCCTCCAGACCCTACAGAATATAATGTATTTATAGAACCACTTGTTATATTACCAGAACCGTTAATAGGATATGTACATATTCTTGTAGCATTATTCTGACGGGAAGTTGTAAATAATAAATAATTATTATGATGAACAACATAATATGAATAGGAATAATCAGTTGTATTTGAAAACATATTATAAGTATTTGCAATTGATAAATAATCTGCCGCAAAAGTTATTTTTGTTACAGAACCCGCTAGACACATAACATATGCTATTAAATTATTGGTAGAATGAAAACATATACCATAACCTTTATATACAAATATATTAGTAAATTGTCTTGTTGTAGTTGCATTTCCACTACCATCAATATGAAAAATTCTTAAATGTTTAGCATCTTCTGTACATATAAGTTTTGTATCATCGTTTGATATTGCCATTTCTCTTATATAGTTTAATGAAACACTTAATGGAGTCGTATTACTATCACCATTTGTAGTATTTGCCCAACTACCATTACCCGCAAAAGTTGTAACTGTATTATTGGTAAGATTTATTTTTTTTATATATGGTGAACCGTGAAGTGCATAATATGCATATGTACCAGAGTTATTTATAACTAATGCACGAACTGAATAAGAAGGGTTTACTGTTACAATATCACTTTGATATATATTAAATTTACTACCACCTACACCACCTATCCCATATTCTACATTTGTTTGTTCAATATAATCAAATGTTAAACCACTACCACTTGTTCCAGTTGTAGTTCCGTTACCAGCTCCACCACTCCCTCCACTTCCACTTCCTCCACCACCAGATAAATTACCAGCATCTCCTATTCCTGCACTATTTGATGGATTTGATCCACCATCCTTTGTAATACTACCTGTACCACCTATAGCTGAAAATTGACTTCCTCCATTATAAGTTAAAACTGTATCACTTCCGTCATTACCTATACTACCTGGAGATCCAACTGTAACTGAAATAATAGAAGATGTATTATTAAAAGTATTTTGTATAACTTGACCCGCACCTCCACCACCATAACCTGTTGTACCATCCCCTCCACCTCCACCACCACCAATTATAATACTATCAATAGAACTGGGTATAGTAAAAGATCCACTATCATTAAATGTAATTGTAGAATTTCCTGTTACAAGAACATATTCATATTCTTCATCACTGATCATATATGTACCTTTATTACTACCATAATTATTACTTACAGTTAAAGTTAATAAACTAAAATCAAATTTATATGATTTCTTCTCATTTAATACAGTTTGATAATTACTTATTCCATTTATTCCATCTTTTGTATAATCAATCTCTATTTTTCCATTAACTGAATTAAACTTAATATCAACTATTATATTTCCATTGTTTTTTTGAATTATATTATATATTCTATCAGTTCCTCCTACTTGTTTCCAATTAATACTAAATTCTATGCTTTCAAAACCTTCTTTAATATTAGTAATATCAACAAGATCATTAATAATATTATTTTGCCATTCAAATGCAAAACGATCATTATCTTTCAAAGTAATATTCGTTTTATTTTGACCAGAATTTGTATCAATAAATTTAATCTTGTTATTTTTATTTACAATTCCCATATCTAAATTTTTACCAGCTCTACCAAAATTTTGTATTATACCACCATCATTAACATTAAATTCATGAAAAGTTAAATTCAAATCTTTTTCATTATCTAATACAACATTCACTTGAGTCTTATCAAACGGTACATAGAATAATTTAAAATAATCATCCATTTCTAAAGATTTATTGTAAATTCTAAAATCTTCTAGAATATATTTTGCGGTATGGTTACCAATAAAAGAATTACCTATTCTTAATTTATTCACATTATTCCAATTATTAATAAGATGAGATGTATTATAACCCGAATCAAATTGTTGAACATTTGTTCCATCTGATTGTCTTAATCTTATAAATTTCATATAATTATCATTAAATTCAAACTCAAATGACCAATAATTCCATCCAGATATATCATGTGAATATTCAAATTCAGTACCTTCTATATTCAAAAATATTTTATTATTATTATTGAAACCAAAATATAATATATCACTGTTATTATGTCCAAAAGAAACTAAAGTATTTTTAGAAGTTATTGTAGTAAAATAAGTCCAGAAATTGAATGATAATATTTCAGAATTAATTAAATTATCAATATTTAATATATCAATAGAACCATTAATAAATTCATAACTATTCGGATGTACATGTCCATTTTTTTGTTTAATATCCCCATTCACTTTCCCATATATATTATATAAACTCTTATTTTGTATTATATTCTTTTCTTCATCAAATTGAAACCATAATAATAAATCATTTATATGTTCTGTATATCCTATAAAACCATTTTCTTTTCTTTTAATTTTATGACCAGATAATGTATAATCAATTATACCATATACACCTAACGTTGATCCAGTATTAAATTCTTGGATATTAATATCAACTGTATTATTTATATTAAATCCGGTAAGTTGAATTATTTCATCTTGTGATAATACTTTATTATAAATTCTAAAATCTTCCATATATGATTTTGATATATTTGTTGTTTCACCACCAATAAATAGATCTGTAAAAGTTTCATTTGTAAAACCATTAAATATACCATTTTTACTAAGAGAAGTATTATTCCATGTAATATTATCAGAAACAAAATATATTTTACATTTATCAATAAAATCTAATTGAGTATCATCATATATAAAGGAAAATCTATACCATTTATCTAATTCACCTGATACAAATCCAGAATATGTAATTGATTGATTAAATTCAATTTCAATATTATATTTCCCATTTAAATACCAAATTTTTATTCTTATTATATAATTATTTCCATCTTTAATTGATATAATTGGAGTTTGTATATTTTCTGTTAAAGTTTTATACCAAAAAGAAATTGTATATGTATTATCACATCCTAATAAATCACATAGTAATTCATTATCTACATTTAATCTAACATTTGCAATTATATTTGGATCAACATCCCAATAATATGAATGTTTAGAATGATATCCGTCAAATTGATAAATATTATTATTAATTGCATCAAATTTATTTTGTGCATAATTATAAACCATTCCAGATTTCTCAAAAAATCTATACCATATCGTTAAATCATTTATTGAACCTTCAAATGATTGGAAATTTTCATTAATTTCATCAGATGTTAATAATTTATTATACATTCTAAAATCTTCCATATAACTTTCAGAAATATCATCTATTAATCCTGGTTTACCACCAATATACATAATATTTGCAGAACTAATATCAAAATTAGAAGTAATATTAAGAGTATAACGTGAAATAGCATCTTTATAAATTGAAATAGCAGAAGAATTATAAGTAAATGTTAATTGATGATATGATGTATCCATAATATTAGATGTTTCTAATAGTTCATTAGAACCAACATAAAATAATATATTACTATGTACATCAGTTTGAATAAGAGTTTGTTGGTTATTATTGATAGAGAATAATGTATTTTTATGAGTAATATCTATTTTTTTATACCAAAATGAAATTGTAAATTCATTTATACTTGATAGATTTACGGTTATATATGCATTATCTGTTTCATCATCTTTCATTCCATTCCAATAATATGAATATGGTGAATATTCACCAATTTGTCTTGTTAAAGTATAACCCATAATTTTCTTAATTTCATATTCATTTAAAAGTTTATTATACATTCTAAAATCATCCATTAAACCATCTTCATCATTTGATGCAAAATAAGTATCCATTCCGGTATATCCAATATATAATGATTCAGATGTAGTACCATTATAACGAATAGAAATAGAAGATTTAAGACTACCATCAATATATGTATAAATATATTGATTTATGTAATCAATATTAATTGTTATATGTACCCATTCATTTGTAGCTACATCATATATATTACCTGTTGTATCGGGAATATTATCAAATGGATCTGTAAATAATAATATTTTCAAATATTTTCCATGAATTAATATAGTCCATCCACCTTCTAACCCTCCTGATGTTTTCCTACATGATGCAATACATTTCGTAGTCAAAGTTTCATTTGTTTTTATCCATGTACATAATGAAAAATCAGAACTAGGTGCAAATTGACCATTATTCGCAATTTCAAAATAATCATTGTTTCCTGATACAAATCTTGCACTTGCATTTCCTCTAATATAATCTGTTGTTTCTATTGTAACACCGTTGTTATCAGTTAAAAGATTATTATTACCACTAAAATCGTTTGTTAAAGTGTCTGGAGTTGTGTCTAATTTATACCAACATATCATATCATCAGGATTTTCTAATCCAGTTTCTGGATAACCACCACCAAATCCTAGTTTAGCATTAGTAATAAAACCATCAAATATATTAATATTATAACCATAATTCATTAAAGTGTTATTTGTAATAGGATTTTTATCAAATCGATACCAATATAAAATATCATTAACATGTCCTCTATAACCTTGATAATTAGCCATAATATCATATATTTCTGCATAATTTAACACTTTATTATGAATTCTTAAATCTTCTAAATATGAATGTGAACCATATTCTCCTATGTATATTGTTTCGTTTGTAGTAAAAGATATAGGTGATATATTTGCTTCAATTATTTTTTTCCCATCTTTATATATTATTGATTTTGTTCCATCATGTTGGAAACACCAAAAATGCCAATCTGTATCTGAAGGTAATGTAATATTTGAATTATTATATGTATATGAAAACATATTTTCGGTATTACAAAGAGATATAAGTAATTTATTTTTAACTTCAAATGTCTTATCAATAATATTTAATTGGTTTAATTTAGACCAAAAGGATATCGTAAAAATATCTTCTAAATTGCTTAAACTTCCATAAATATAACTTGATATTTCATTACCAATATATACTGTTTTCTCAATTACATCATATAATGTTGTAACATCAATAATTGTTGTAACATTAGAATAAGGGACAACATCAATTATCGGAGTATATTGAACATATGATGTAATAAGATTACTTTGAATAACAAAATTACTTTCAACTAAAATATTACTTAAAGTAATTAAATTACTTTCAACTAAAATATTACTATCAACTAATATATTACTTAAAGTAATAAGATTACTATCAACTAGAATATTACTTTCAATTATCAAATTACTTTCAGTTATTATATTACTTTCTGTTATTACATTTGATTGAATTAATAGTCCTCCGCTAAATTCTAGATTTTCAATTAAATTATTTATAATAATATTTGGTATTTCTTTTGTATTTTCTAATTTATATTCTTTATTCACATATAATTTAAAATCTTCTAAATAAAATGGTGAAGGATCATTTGTTCCTAAATTATTTCCAATCATACCATAACTATCTATTGTTGTTAATGGAATAGATAATGATGAATCGTTAAATATTCCACCAGAAATAGGATTTTGCAAAATATTATTTTTATATAACTCTGTTGATAATGTTGGATTATTATAATTAAAAAACACTTTAAATTTATCCCAAGTATTTTCTGTTATTATATTTTGCCATTCTGTTTTAAATTCTTTATCGAATGATTTTATACCATATAATTCCCATTCTCTAAAATTTAATAAAGACCATACACTATCAATTAATGCATTTACAACTAATATATATATACTAAAAGATTTAGTATTTGTTATATCTATTTCTAATCTATCATTTGTATATGATGTTATTCTTATCGATTGATCATAAATTAAAGTCCACCCTGAAGTAAATGTTTCATTATTAAAGTTATTTATATCATTCGTCCCATATATTCTAAATGCACCTGGAGATCTATTTGAATAGTCACCTGTTCTACTAGATAAAGCAAATTTTGTCAATATAAATTCTTCTCCTATATTTATCATTACATAATCTCCATAATATCCGCTAAATGAATAATCTGCATTATTATTTGCATAGTTATCTATTTCACTATATGTATTATTATCTGCCCATGCAACTTCACCACCACTTCCAACACCAAGATAATCAAATAAAGTATATCTATTTGATTCATCAGTAGCACCATAATATGTTGAAAATTTTACTTTATCATTATCACTTGAAGTGAAAGATGTTTTTGGATATCTTAAAAGATTTGAATATGAAGGATAAACATCTAAATAAATATTACTATATTCTGCAACCAAATCTAAATAATATTCAGTATCATCTTTACGTAGATTTAATATAGGTTTAATTGTATTAATATTCTCAAATTTACATGTAAATTCTATAATACCATTATTATAGTCTATAATAGGATCGATTGATTCTCGTGGTAATTCAATATAAGCATTATCACCTTGATTTGTTGTTAAACCATTCCAATAATAAGCATATGGTGTATTATATCCTATTTCTCTTGTTATTATAGGATCACCTAAATTTATATCATTATAAATATCTGTTACTTCACTTGCATTTAATTCTTTATCATAAAATCTTATATCATCTAAATATCCTACAAATCCCCTACTTTCAGTTTCATCTTTTCCTATTGTTAAAAATGTGTTAGTTGTATCATTAAAACCTTGTCCCGCTGTACCATAAATAGTATGTACCAATGTTCCATTTTTATACAATTTTACTTCTACTTGTGTTCCAGATCCTCTTGTTTTTGTTGAAAATGTTACCGTGTAATGTGTCCAAACATCACTTGATAATGAGGTTGTAACTGGTCCTGACCATAAACCAGATAAAGCACAGTAAATCCGTATATTATTATCTATATCAATATGAAGATTTAAGTTAGTTCCATCTGAATAAGCAATACACGTATAAGTTGTAGTATTCATTTTATAAATCCAAAAAGAAATACTAACAGGTACATCTTTATTTATATTAGGAGTTGTAGCAAAATTATTTGTAGAAGCGGTATTAAAATGAATACAATTTCTACCATTAAATGATGTTTGTGAGAAATAGTTATTTGGATTATTAATACTTAAATCATTTCCATTTCCAGACGAATCTGTTCCGATGTCAGTTTCAAAATTATACCAACATAATAAATTAGGATCAGTATTATTATGAATAGTGAAATTTAAATTATTTGTTATTGAATCTAAACGTGAATTCTTATTTATTATATTTGAATTTATAACAGGATCTTCTGAAAAATCTATTGTAACATAATTTATATCTCTTAATCCAGTTTTTTGTGTATATAATTTAAAATCTTCTAAATAAAAAGGTGAAGGATCATTAAATCCTAAATTACACCCAATCATACCATAACTATCATTTGTTGTAGGATCAAATGAAAAAGATTCTACATTTGATGTTATAGAATATTTATTCAAATAATTATTTTGATATAAATTAAAAGTCATTTGCGGATAAGAGTAATCAAATTCAATATGATTATACATCCATACATTTGATTCAATAACATCAGTCCATCTAACAGTATATTCATTCACATTTAATACAATATCTTCATTCTCTACAACTAAATCTAAATAAGATTCGGTATTGTCTTTACGTAGATTTAATATAGGTTTGACTGTATTAACACTTTCAAATTTAGACCAAAATGATATACCAATATTTGTATTTGTTATTATTGGATCAATAGATTCTTTTGATAACCATATATAAGCATTATCTCCTTGTTCTGTTGTTAATCCATTCCAATAATATGCATATGGTGTATTATATCCAGTTACTTTTGATAAAGTATAACCATAAATTTGTTTAACTTCATTAGATGTTAATTCTCTATTATATAATCTTAAGTCATCGATATAACTTTTGCTATGTGACCCTATATTATGATCAGGTCCATATTTACCAATTTCAAATGTTTGATTATTTGCCCCCGTATAAGGACCAGTATTAGTAGTTTGTAAAAATAGACAGCCATCTTTATATATTTTTAAAGTTTGATCAGTTTTACTTAAAACAAATGCTAAATATACCCATATTTCTGTATTTCCTAAAATTAATCCAGTCTGTACAGGATGTGCACTACCTGAATTATTATAAGTATAAAAATATACTTCATTATTAGTATGTAAAGCAATAAAATACCCACCTTGTCCATAAGTATTACAATTTAATATAGACATATATGCAATACCAGCATTAGAACCTGTAACACCTATATTTACCCATAAAGATATTGTTAAAATATCAGGAAAAAAGTCTTGATTATTTCCTGTTGCAAATGATAATGTTGGATTTGGATTTGGATTAAATTCAATAGAAGCATCACCTTTTTTGTAAATTGAAGTATTTTGTATCGATCCAGATCCATTTTCAGTTAATGTTCTATTATTACCAGAATAATCATATGTAATATCATTTGTTGTATCAAATCTATACCAAACAATTAAACTATCAGTAGGACCTGTGTAAATAGCTGTGGTATTTTGAGTAATGTTATTTTCAATAGTAGATGTAATATATAAATTATCACCATAATTTATTAAATTACAAGAATCCATAGGATTATCACTAAAATCATAATGTAAATAATTTAAATTAGAAAATATAATTTCTGGTTTATATATCCGAAAATTCTCCAAATAAAATTGTGAAGGATCATCAATTCCTAAATTACATCCTATCGTACCATAAGATTCAGAAGTTGTTGTAAGAAAATTTATTTTTTCAAATGAACCACCAATATCATGAATTTGTAATTTATTATTTTTATATAATTGGATTGTAGATGATAATCCAGTATTATCAAAGTCTATCATAAGATCAGTCCAAACATTTTCAGATATAATATTATTCCATTTTGTTATATTTGATGGTAATGGTTTAATGTATTCAATTACTACAAAACCTTCTTGTGTATTTAATCCAGATGAATATCCAATAGGTTGTGATATAGAAGACGACCATGTTGAATATTGTGTTGCATTATTATTAATACCTTCTATGTCATATGAACCACCACCACCACCTCCATTTGTAGAAGAAGACCCTTGTCCACCAGAATAACCACCACCTCCTCCTCCACCATTCCATCCACCTCCACCACCTCCAAACCCACCATCATTTTCATATAAATCTTCCGTTATTTGTCCACCTGCAATATATGATCTTCCTCTTGTACCAGATGAAGATCCACCATGACCACCTGAACCATAAAGTCCACCACCTCCACCATTATTTCCACTTCCAGGTCCAAGTGTACCATCAACACCGTCACCTCCGGCTAAACCACCACCACCACCACCTCCACCATTTGACGATTTTATTGAACTTGTCGGATTCGTTGACAATCCTCCTTCTGTAGTAAGAACAGCATCATTTCCTTTCGTACTATTATTTTGACCATATTCACCACCTCCTCCACCTGCAATTAATATAGGGGTGTGATGATTTCCTATGGTATTAAATGTTCCACTACCATCAAATTTACATACAAATGAACCACCACCTCCTCCTGATGACCAGTTAGATCTACCTCCATATTGACCAACTAAAATAATAATTTTATCACCTTGATTTAATCGAGTACTAGTATGAATAACTATCCCCTTACCCTGATTAGTACTATTAGAAGCAGATCCACCAGCAATAATATGATATTCACCAGTTTCTGGAACTGTCCAAATTTGATATCCGCTTGGTACAGTTTTACCATTAATAGTAGGTGTTGAACCATTGGATAAAACGATAGAATCAGAAGTAAATAAATCAGTATATGTATAAGAAAGGGTAGAAGGGGGGGTTACAGTACTACCATTTTGTTTATCAAATAAAAATTCAGTAAAACCATCAGATAATATAAGTAATTTTTCATTATAACTAAAGGAAACATTACTATTCTCTAATAATAAATCAAAATAGGATATTTCATTATTATATCTAATATTTAATATTGATTTATAATCTGTATATTCTTCTATTTTACATGTAAAAGAAACTCGAAATTGATTATATTGGATCATAGGATCAATTAATTCTTTTGGTAATCTAATATATGCATTATTTTGATCATTATTCCAATAATATGAATATGGTGTATTATAACCTATCAATTGTATTAAATTAGAATTAATATTATTTTCAATAGAAGCATTAATACCAGACGCACTATTAGTTAAATTATTAGAAGTAATAGGATCAACTGAGAAATCAAAATGAACATAATTTTTATCTGAAAATATTACTTCTGGTTTGTAAATCTTAAAATTTTCTAAATATAAAGATAATTGATCATTATTCTCTAAATTACATCCAATCATACCATAACTATCAATAGTTGGAGTATTTAATATTATATTAGTAAATAATCCTCCAATATCGGCAGTTTGTAATATATTATTTTTATATAATTCAATAGTTAATATTGGTGTAGTATTTGTAATATTAAAAACAAAATCTGTCCATGTATTTATAGTAATAACATTATTCCATTGAGTTATATTACTTGATATATCACATACAATATTACTATTCTCAATCTTTAAATCTAAATAAGATTCACTTTCATTATATCTTAAATTCAATATAGGTTTAATAGATGTATCATCTTCTATTTTACAAGAAAACGAAATTGTAAAATTATTATATGATAATATATTTTCAACTATTTCATTTGATAATTTAATAAAAGCATTATCTTGTTCGTTATTCCAATAATATGCATATGGTGTATTATTACCCAAAACTTTATTTAATGTATAACCATAAATTTCTTTAATTTCACTTTCTGATAATATTCTATAATAAAAACGTAAATCATCTATTAAACTTCCTTCTCCCATCTTAAGATCACCTATACCAATAACTAAATCATTTGTTCCTTGGGTAAATGGTAAATTTTCACTATTAATATAAATATTATTATGATAAAATTTTGAAGTACCATTGTCAAATGTCCATACTATATAATGCCATAAACCTGTATCTTCAATTAGAAAATTTGTATTATGTGTATTTACATTTAAATTATCATCATAAGTAAATGTTCTTAATCTTAATAATCCATTATTATCTATAGATATAGATAAACCATTTCCACTAATATTAGATGATGATAATATTGTTTTCGAAAAACCTGTATTTATATTTGTAGTATATACCCACATAGAAATTGTAAATATTATTGGATTAAAATAATTACTAGATGGTGAATTAACACTTAAATATGTTCCATTACCAAATTCTAGAGAACCATTTCCTTTAATATAATCTGTATTATTAAAAAGACATCCATTATTTGTTAAAGTTAAATTATTACCAGAACTATCAATAAGCATATTGGTAACAGAATCATCAAATTTATACCAACATAATAAACTATCGATAGGACCAGTATAATTATAATTAATATTATTTTCGATACTTGCATTAATATTATAACCAATATTTGTAAGAATAGAAGACGAAAGCGGATTATCTATAAAATCAAAATGTATATATTTTTTACCAATTATATTACATAATTCTAATCCAGTTGATTCATATATTTTAAAATCTTCTAAATATAATGGTGATGAATCATTAATCCCTAAATTACAACCAATCATACCATAACTATCAATTGTAGTTGATGAATCAAATATAGTATTAAAAGTTCCACCTATATCTGCTATTTGTGATATATCATTTTTATATAATTCTGTTTTTAAAGATGAATTCGTAGTATTTATTTTAAATTGATAATTATCCCAATTATTTATTGAAATTGTATTATACCATTTTGTAATATCTGTATCATCATTTAATGATAATACAAAATCCGAATTCTCAATATATAAATCAATAATAGAAGTTGTATTATCTTTTCTTAGATTTAATATTGGTTTATTTGTTGTTATATCTTCTACTTTACAAGAAAATGATATAGTTATTTTTTCATATGATAATATACTATCAACTGCTTCTTTTTCTAATTTAATATATGCATTATCATTTATTTCATTTACTAAACCGTTCCAATAATATGCATATGGTGTATTATATCCTGTTACTCTTAATAAAGTATAACTATATATACCCATTACTTCATTTGCAGTTAAGATTCTATTATATAATCTAAAATCATCCATTAAACTTTCATTTTGCGCTTTATTTGCAAAACCCGTATCAATTGCTCCAATTCTTAATGTTACATCATACGGATTATATCCACTTGTTAATGTTGAACTTCCATAAAAAAAACCATCTTTATAAAATTGTACTAATCTTGTTGTATTGTTATATGTGAAGGTTATATGTGTCCAGTCCTCGTTTCCAAGTAATAAACCAGTTTCATATACATAATGATTACTTACCTGAATAGTCCAAAATTCTAGTTCTGATTGAGTTAAATATATCGCCCATCCACCAGAAGTATATGAATCTCTTGCAGATACTATTGTTATCCATTGTTGATCTGTATAAGTAAATTTTATCCAACATGAAACAGTGAAAGTATCTGGATGGAAATAATTTGTTGTTGGAGAATCTATATGTAAATAACTTGAACCTGTAAATTCCAATGATCCATTACCTTTTTTATAATCTGTATTATTAAAAATTGATCCATTATTTGTTAAAGTTAAATTGCAACTAGAACTATCAATAAGCATATCACTAACAGAATCGTCAAATTTATACCAACATAATAAACTATCAGTAGGACCAGTATAATTATAATTATATGTTAAAGCATTTTCAATAATTCCGTGAACACCAGAGCCAATATTACTTAAAGTAGATGAAGAAATAGGATCTTGAGAAAAATCAAAATGTAAATAATAATCTATTATATATGATTTACTTTCATCTTGTATATTGATAATATTCGATAAATATATTATATCTGATACATATATTGTATTCGATAAATATAGTATATCAGGTATTTGTATTATATTTGATACATACATTGTATCCGGAACTTGTATTACATCTGGTACATATATTATATTAGATAAATATAGTGTATCCGGTACCTGAATAGTATTGGATAAATATAATAAAGTAGATTCTGTTATTAAATTAGAATCATATGATAAATTAGATTGATATGCTAAATTAGATTCATATGTTATATTTGATTCATAATATACATTCGAATGATATTCTATATTTGAACCATATATTTTATACTGTTCATCCCAATTATATCCATATAAAGAATATTTACCTTCTACTCTTTGAATAACTTTTTGATATCTTGAATCATATAAACCATATATTATTCTATCACTAATTTTATTTGTAAATATTCTAAAATCTTTCAAACTAAATGGTGATGGATCATTTGTATCTTCATTATCTCCTATTCTAATATGTGAATTATTTTCAGTACCTATAAAAGAAAAATTTTCTCTAACAAAAGAACCACCAATGACAGAATTAATTTTAATTCCATTTTTATATAAATCCAAATTTAAATTTGGATTTTCATATGTATATTGTATAGCATAATGTGACCATACATTTTCTTCTTCTAATATATTATTCCATTGTGTTTCATATATATTAATACTATTACCATCACTTAATTTACAATTTAAATTACATGTTTGAAAAACAAGATCTATATATATATTTGATGAATTATTTCTTGCATAAAATAATGGTTTTGTAGTTTGGATATTAGAAGATTTACATGAAAATGAAATAGTAAAATCATTTGTTATTTGATTCATTACATTAGAAGATAATTCTATATATGCATTATCATTTGGATTTAATATATCACCTTTCCAATTATAATAATTAGATTCTTTATTAAGAGTATTGTTTATATTATGAATTATTCCATTCATATTAATACCATAACCAATATTAGATAATACATTATGTGTTTCAGGATCATCTGAAAAATCATAATGTACTAAACTTTCTATAGTAATATCTTTATTTACAATATTAAATGTATGATCATTAATTATTATATTTGAAGATAATACTGGATCTTCGTTAAATTTAAACCAAAATAATAAATTTGAATCTTCTCCTTTGTACATAGGATATTTATAAAATGGATATTCTGAATATGTAAAAGGAACTACATCTTCAATAGCTCCTTCTTTGATAAGTTCATAATTAAATTTGTTGTAAATTATATTTTCTTTTCTTAAATCTATATTATGATTATACCATTCTTGTGGTAATCCTATTATTTCTTGATTTAATTCAATATTTAATTTTTCATTACCAATATATATATCTAAAATTTCTTCTAATTTCAATTCTTTTTCATAAATTCTATAATCTTCTATATAGGTTGTACCTATTGGACTATTTATTAAAGTATTATAACTATTTCCTCTAATTGCTAAAATTCCATCAAAATTAAGTCCTGTCATTGGAAAATTATCAACATATAATTTAAGATTATTATTTTGGATTGTAATAGCTATAAAGTTCCAACCAATTTTCAAACCTTTATTTGAAAATAATATAAATTCATCAGTATTTGTATTTTGAAGAGAACAATATATTTTACCATTTAATTCTCCAATCTTTAAATCATTTGTATTAATTGTAATATGAGTTTCATCATTTGTTGATCTATCAATATTTTTATAAATCCAATAACAAATTGTAAAATTATCAAAATTAAATGTTGTTGATATTATAGATCCATCACTTATTTTTTTACCAGAATGATGACTGTTTAAATTATCTTCATCACCAATAAAACGTATAGATATATCATTAACATTATATAATATAGATGTATCTTCTAATTTATAATCAAATATTCTTAAATCTTTAAAATCATAATTTGGTCCTAAAGAAACTATATTAGAAGTGTTATTTTGAATATAATATTGTTTTTTCTGAATATTAATAGTTCCTGTCATTATAGAATGATTGTTACAAATATATCGAATATCTTTATGATTAATATTTTCTGGTACTATCCATGTTATTGTACCAGAATCTGAATTTACATTTGTTATATTTTCTGTTATATCAATCCATGTTGTATTAAATTCTTGGATATGAAAAGGATGTCCACTAACATTTGCGTTTAATATAAAATTTATAGTATCACCTTCAAAAAAAGTAATTTCGGGATTATTATCATTTAATGAACCATTAATATCACTACCATTAATTAAATATGATATTGAAGAATTATTTTGAACATTAACATTATAAATAGAATTTTTTATAAAATTTATTGATTCTGAAAGTATAAGTTCATTATTAATATGTAAAGTTAAATTATGAAGAGAATCAAGAGTAAAATTTAAATGATTCCATGAATTATTATCAATATCAACTAAATTAGAATCTAAACCGGTTTCAATTATAAGTTTAGAATTTTGAATTTCAAGATGTAAAAAAGAATTATCATTTTCAGAATTTTTCATATTTAAAAGAATACCATCTTGAATATGTTTTTCCCAAATAGATAAAGTATATTGATTTTTAATAATTAAATCATCTAAAATATTATGATTAAGGTTTATTGTCTCAGTGGCCTTACCAATATGAATATTTGAAGAATAATTATAAATTTCTAAACCACTTTCTATATTTGTATCATATCCATAAGCTTTACCTTTATTTTTAAGAACAGATGAATCATTAAATTGATACCACAAGTTCGGAAAAGCTGTTTTAATTTTATTTTCAAAATCGGAAGAAGATATTAAACCACTATGTGGTAGAATACCTTGTAATTCATCGTTCTTATATTTTTTATCGAAAGTTACAAGAGATGTCATTACTTATTATATACTTCTTATCTTCATTCAAGAAAGAAAAAGATGATAAAAAAAATTTTATTAATTTATAATTTTAAATAAAGTATTATTCTTGATCGATACTCAAATTAACAGTTTTATTATCGATTAATCCTAATTCTTTCCTTCTTCTCTTAAATATTTCATTTAATTCAATTTCTATGAATTCTAATACTTTCTTCTTTCTTTTTTTTTCATATTCAATCCATTGTTGAATTATATCATTTGTTTCTCTTTCTCCTAATTCTTTATAAAATATTTTATCTGTAGCACAAATATATAATTCTGCTTTTGATTTATTAAATATTTGATTCATAATT
>CERI01029818.1_pt1 | contig 26948 bp, 18 predicted proteins | sample 350261 | NCBI WGS metagenome assembly CERI01 (sample SAMEA2620979, study PRJEB7988) | marine metagenome | isolation source: saline water (ENVO:00002010), including
AAAGATTCATTTATTAAACTAATAAAAAAAATTTTATGTGTGTTTTAAATATTTTTTATTTTAATCACTCATTCTCTCAAATAGTAATATATAAAAAAGTATTATATTATTTAAAATTATATTATATATATAATGCGACGTTTAATTTTGACAAATAAAGTAGGTAAAAATGAAAATTCATATATGGTAGGAGCAGGTATAGGTAAACAAAGTAGATTTTCTAGAAGTGCATTAAAACGACGCGCAAGTAATAATTCATTTGGTGAATGTTGTGATTTTAATTCAAAAAATGTAACCATTGGTACATTAATTGATGGATATATTAAAAATGCAGATGGGATCATTATAAATATGGAAACTAATAAAATTATAGAATTAATAAAAACAGATAATTTAGGTAATTTTACCATAAGAACATCAGCTAATGTTCTTCCTAATCATTTTAAGATTAAATTTACAGGGGGTATAGATATAGCAACAAATTTGAATAATGTTTTAGATTTGGAAGCAATATATGAAAAAAAAGAGATTACAAATAAATTAAATGTAAGTATACTTTCAACATTAATAACTAAAATTGTTGAAAATGATATAACAGATATTGGAACAATTACAAAATTAAGAAATGTAGAAAATATGATAGCTGATGTTTTTAATTTAAGTGTAAAGCAAATAAAAGAGGATTATATTTTAACTGAAAATATAGATGTAACAAAAGTTATTAATCAAATTAATGTAGTATTGAAAACAATAAATTCTTCATATTCATCAATGCCCGGAAATAATATTAAAGAATCCGATATATTAAATGAAATTGGTAATATAATAAAACAAGATAGTTCATTTAATCTTTTAGATCTTACATATATAGATGAAATAATAGAAAATGTTATTACAAATAATAATCTACTCGCAAGTGATATAAAAAAAGAAAATTTAAAAAAAATAGTACAACGAGGTAATAATATAATCAATGATTTACCAGATAATTTATCTTTTGAAGATTTTTTTATATATTCAACAAAAATAAATGTTATTTCGAGTAATTATGCCAATTCAAGTAATTTAGATGTTACTCAGGCATTTGATACAATAAATGATGTCTTTGATAATAATATAAACACATATCCTATTAATACGATATACAATAGTAGATCATATAATGTTTATCATATTGAATGTACTAACTTTATTTCAAATTTAAATATTATAAATACATTAAATGGAAATAAATATGTATTAAATAATAATAATTCATATGATGCAAATAAAAAATATGGTATAAATAATGGAATTTATAAAATAACAAATATACCCGAATCTCATCCACTGGCAATTTTAAATAATAATAATCAACATCTTATATTATATAGTGGAAATCCAAATAATAAAACACAATCATATGTTAATAATGTATTATATGATTTTTATCATGGTAGTATAGATGTAAAAGTTATTGGAGATTTTAAAAAAGTAAGTTTTTATTGTAAACATCATGGTTATATGGGAGGTGAAGATATATTATTTTATAATACTAGTTGTCCATCACCACCACCAATTATTTCACTTAATGGAGAAAATAATATAATTAGAGAAGTTGGATTTGCATTAAATGATCCAGGTGCAACAGCCGTAGATAGAAATGATAAAAATGTTAGAGTATATATAACAAGTGATTTGAGTCTTTCATTTATTAATAATGTTCCAATTATAAAAACAACTGGTCTTTTTAATTTAACATATACTGCAACAGATAATGTAGGAAGCACAAGTCAATTAATAAGAAGTATACAAGTAGTAGATACAACAGATCCAACTATAAGTTTACGACCGGATCATTTTGGTAATACTACAAATATAACATTAGAATTAGGTGATAATTTCATTGATCCTGGTTATGATGCAAGTGATAATAATAGCGAACCATTACTTGTTACTGTAGTTGGTTTAGAAGCAGTTAATACAAATGTAAAAGGAATATATACAATAGAATATACTGCCACTGATGTGGATGGTCATTCAACAACAGAAACAAGAACAATAACAGTAGAAGATAATATACCACCAGAAATAACTTTAATAGGAGATAATCCATATATTGTAGAACTGGGAGATATATATATTGAATCAGGTGCTAATGTATTTGATAAAAGTGATTTAACAGGAGATTCAATACAATTATTAATTACAAATAATATACCAATTAATGAAAATGGTAATACAAATAAAAATGGTACATATATGGTAAGATATGAAGCAACTGATATAAATAATAAACAAACAATTAAGTTCAGAGAAATTATTGTAAGAGATACTACTCCACCAAATATAACTTTATTGCCAAATCTAAATGGTACAATATCGCCTTTATTTATGGAATTAGGTGAAATATATACAGAATATGGTTTTTATTCTAGTGATATTTTAGGTATATTAGATGAATATCATAACTCTGATAATATAGATTTTTCAGTAGCGGGTACATATCATGTTGTATATACATCTTTTGATTTATGTAATAATAAATCTGAAAATATTAGAGTAATAGTTGTCCAAGATACACAACCACCTATTATAACATTGTCCGGAGATAATGAAATAACAGTTGAATTAGGTGAAGATTTTATTGAACCTAGTTATAATGTTTTTGACCATAGTCCATATACATTGACACGGCAAATATATTCAATAGATGAAAATAATAATCAAACACAGGTTCAAGATATTAATACATCATTAAAAGGTAGATATGTAATAGCATATACTGCTGTTGATAATTTTAGTAATTCAAGTTTTAAAACTAGAACAGTTACTGTAAGAGATTCTACCGGACCAGTCATAACTTTAAATGGTAGTAATGTTATTGTAATTCAATCTGGAGAAAATTATGAAGACGAAGGTGCAAGTGCGAGTGATTTGGGAGGTGGTAATGTATCGTTTAGTGTAATAGGTGATGTAATCGATACAAGTGTATTGGGTACATATAATGTAATATATAAAGCAGTAGATGAAGATTTAAATGAAACATTTTTAACAAGAACTGTTCGTGTTGTAGATACAACTAAACCAGTAGTTACATTATTACCTAATACTTTTGGTTTAACTGATTTTACTATACAAGCCGGATCGGATACATATACAGAATATGGTGCCGATGTATTTGATAATTATGATACAAACTTGACACTTGATATATGTTATGGTATTTCTGTCGATGAAAATGGTTTTTTTAATTCTAAACAGGTAGGAAGTTATGAAATAAAATATTCAACCACTGATATATGTGGTAACATTTCTGATATTGAAACCAGAATAGTTACAATAGAAGATAATATAGCACCTAAAATTACTTTTGAGCCATATCCAGGACAAGCTGATATTTCACAGATTATTCTTGAAATAGGAGCAGATTATGTAGAATATGGAGCACAAGTAACAGATAATACAGAAAATGTAAATGTATCTATAAGTAGTAATGTAGATACAAGTAGACCAGGAGAATATTCAGTTACATATATTGCATTAGATGATTATGGAAATTCAAGTGTTCAATTTAGAAGAGTATCCGTAATAGATACAACAGCACCGACAATATTAATAGACGGTACTGAAACATTAACTGATTTTACTACCGTTGTATATTTGGGTGATGAATATGAATTCCCAATTGCAACTGCAATAGATAATAATGCTAGAGAAACATTATTTGTAGGTGATAATGGTAAATCTAATGTAAATTTTGATATAATTGGCGATTATCAAATAACTTACAACGTACAAGATAGTAATAATAATGCAACTTCAATTGTTCAAACAATAAGTGTAAGAGATTCTTCTCCACCAAATTTAACATTAAATGGTGATACTACTATAGAAATTGAGTATGGATCTGATTATATTGAACTAGGTGCCACATCATATAATATACAAAATAATGCTGTTCCAATAACAATTGTAAGTGATGTTTGTACAAATATATTAGGAACATATAGTGTTGTTTATACATCAGTAGCCGGTGAATTTGTGTCACAATTTAGACGTACAGTAATAGTTAAAGACTCTATTGCACCAACATTAACATTAATTGGTGATGCGACATATACATTATTAGCGGGTGAGGTGTTTACTGATCCAGGTGTAAATGTAAGCGATAATTATGATACTCCAGAAAATATAAATGTAAGTTCTTCATATTTATTAAATGGTAATTCAGTAAGCGAATTAGATACAAGTATTCTTGGTAACTATACAATAACATATACTGCAAATGATACATATAATAATGTAGTTTCTGTAACAAGACAAGTAAATATTATTGACAATGTAGCACCAACAATTTCATTATTAGGTGATTCTGTTATAGAAGTTCTAAAATTTGAAACATATAATGAACCGGGATATAATATAAGTGATAATTATGATGATATTGCTAGTATAACTGTAAGAACTCAAGGAACTGTAATAACTAGTGTAGCGGGTACATATAATTTAAGTTATACGGCAATAGATAGTAATGGAAATGAATCAAATACATTATCTAGAACAGTAATAGTAGTAGATGATACACCGCCATCTGTAACTTTAAAAGATGGCAATAGTAATATTACACATGAAGTAAATACTGATTTTATAGACACTGGAGTAATTGCATTAGATTATACCGGATCAACAATATCCAACGATAATATAACAATAAGCTATACCTTAAATGGTTCAAGTGTCAATAATATTGAAACTAATATTGTAAATAGAACATATATTATAACATATACAGTTACAGATAGTAATAATAATAAAACAACTACAATTACACGAACTGTAAATATAGTAGACACCACACCCCCATTGATTCAATTGAATGGTTCTAGTTTTATGAATTTAAATTATCAAGAAACATTTACTGATCCAGGAGTTACTATAAATGATAATTATAATAATGCAGACGAGATAACTACATTAATAAATTATACATATCAAAGAACATCTCTTGTAAACGCTACAGATGTAAATGGTATAGATACAAGTGTATTAGGTATGTATATAATAACATATACTGCTACAGATAATAATAACAACACATCATCTATAACTAGAACAGTACTTGTAGAGGATACTTCAAATCCAATAATAACATTAAATGGTGCTACTACAATTACTTTGCCATTAGATAGTACATATTCAGAACCGGGGTATAATGTAAGTGATAATTATACAGATACAGCTAATATCAATGTAAACATAATAACAGATTTATGTACAAATATAGTAGGTAATTACCCAATAACTTATATTGCAACTGATGAAGAAGGTAATCAATCATCCGTGCAAAGATTAGTTGAAATTATAGATACAATACCTCCTACTGTTGAATTAAATGGAAATGATCCAATTATTGTAGAATTATTTAATGCCTATACTGAAGAAGGTGTAACTGCAAGTGATAATGTTGATCCTAATAATTTATTAACAACCACTATTAATGGAACTGTAAATACATCAGTAGCTGGTAGTTATACACTAACATATTCAGTAAGTGATACCGGTGGCCAAACAACAAATATAACAAGAACAGTAATTGTTGTAGAAGCACCTACAGTAATATTAACTGATGGTTCAGCTAATATATTTATAAATCAAGACTTTTACTATCCTAATATAACATCTAATGATGCATCAGGAAATGAATTAATTTTACAAGGAGGAAAAGATCAATTAAATCAAATATCAAATGATCACTTAAATATTCAAAGAAATAATGATACATTTGATAATACTATAAGTGGTATTTATAACATTTTATATAATATAACAGATGCTTATAATATATCTAGAAACATTGCATTTAATGTAGTAGTTAATGATCCAGCTAGCCCCACATTAACATTAACATATAATACGACCTCACTTGATTTAAATGCAACATTTGATTATCCATTAGTGGAAGGTATAGATTCTTATAACAACACGTTGACATTATCAGGAACAAGTGATCAATCAATTGAAATATCAAACGATACATTAACAATAACAAGAGAAGGTACAGTAGACACGACTATTGAAGGTACATATGATATTTCATACCAGATAATTACAAAATATAATACAGATTTATCTGCAAGTGAAAATGTGACATTTACTGTAATAGATCCAACACCACCAACATTAGTAATAAGTGGAGAACAACCTTTATATGTATTACATAATAGTGGAACAAATAATATAGTTTCATTACCAGTTGCAAATGCATCTCGTGCCAACGGAACTGATATTTCAGATTTAATAGTAGTCCAAAATTTAGTTAACTTTGGAAATAATACTATAGATACTTCAACCATTGGTACATTCCCATTTAATTATTCAGTAACTGATCCAATAAATAATAAAACAGTTACAAATGTATTAATAGTATATGTAACAGATAATTTATCACCCACTATTACACTAAACGGTGATAGCGAAGTAACAATAACTCAATCTGGATTCTATAATGAATTAGGCGCAGAAGCAGATGATTTTGACAATACAAATATTTCTGATTCAATAATTATAAATACAAATAATTTTGATATAGATGTAATTGGTTCTTATAGTATATTATATTCGATTACAAATAGTTATGGTTATATCGCTTCGGTAGAAAGAACAGTAATAGTTACATATGTATCTAGTAATTATACATTAGATATGGAATATAATGGTACTAATGGATTTAATGTATCCGGAAATGATAAAAATGGATCAATAAATTCTGTAAATCCAACAATAAATTTACAGACAAATGATACAATAACGATTACTAATACATCAGATAATCCATTATATATAAGAGATAGAAATACAACTGATAATAATTATAATGTAACAGGTATAATTAATAATGGAGAAACAAATGGAATAATGACTTGGACTCCAGATATTTCTGGAAGATATTATTATAGTTCAGGAGATAGTTTAGATGGTGGTATTATACAAGTAACAGATCATATATCGGAAAGAATAAAAACATATCGAATAGAAGTGGAAAATATGATAAGTACAGCGTTATATTTTAATAATCGATTTACACAAAATAATCCAGGTACTGTTCCGTATGATAGATTGAGTGCGAGATGGGGTGGGGCCCACGTAAATCCCACATCTTCGTATCATAATGAATTGGATTATACATTCTATTATAGAGTAAATGATACTATAGAGGTCGAGCGTAATAATTATCCAATATATATTAAATCAGTTTTAGAAACAGGAACTGATAATCTAGTAAGTGATGCGATTAATAATGAAACATTTAATGAACTGATGACTTGGACAATGCAAAATCCAGGAATATATTATTTAGTTCGTGAAGAAAGTAATATTAATATCTTTGTTAGAATGCTTGTATTACCATCATATATTAATGAATATAGTGTTCATATATCAGATGCGGATAACAATACAATTGACATATCAGGCAGTGATAGAACTGGAAGAATTAATGGAAGTGGTGCAAATAATATAATAACTATTGAACTCGGTGATATAATTCGATGGTCTACAGATTTTGAATGGCAAGATGGTCATAGACTAGTGATGAAAACAGATCAAGTGGCAGGAGAATCAAGTCTAGCAGTAGATAGAATTCAATATGAAGACGGCTCCCCCGGAGGCGGAGAAGGTGGTGACCACGGTGATTGGGATCCTAATTTAATGTGCATGCTTGTACTAATGCCGGGAACATATTATTATCAAGATAAAAATAATGTTAATGGATATATAACAATAATAGTAAATCCAAAAGAATCATCAGCAACACATAATTTAACAGTTACTACATCGGGATCTAACTATATATTATCAGGTAGTGATAGAAATGGAAATATAGATAATGTAGAACATGCAACAATAAATATTAATGTTCAGGATGTATTAAACTTAGACGTAAACGTAAGCGGACATCCATTATGGATTAAAACATCTCAAACAACGGGACAGTCAGATGCGGTAATGGATATACCAGCTTTAAATAATGGAGCAACAAGTGGAACAATTAGTTGGGTACCATATAATGCGGGAACATATTATTATATATGTCAATATCACGGCAGTATGGTTGGAACAATAATTGTAAGCTAAGAATAAAAAAATTGATATAAAAATAATATTATTTAACATATTAAATAATATTATGAGAATTATTTCTTGGAATGTTGCAGGATTAAGAGCAAGATTAAAGAATGACGATAGTGGTAATAATCATTTAATGAATGCAATATTTAATGAAATAAACAGTGAAGATGAAGAATATAAATATTATGATATTGTTTGTTTGCAAGAAACAAAATGTGAAGAAACGGAAATAAAGTTGCCAAATGAAATAGAAATAAGATATCCATATCGGTATTGGAATTCGACAAAAGGAACAAGTCAAAGAAAAGGATTGTCAGGTGTATGTATGTGGTGTACCAGTCCACCCATAGAGAATATTGAAACGCCAGATTTTGATGAAGAGGGGCGGATAGTTGGTGTTGAATTTGAAGATTTTATTTTAATAAATGTATATGTGCCTAATTCACAAAGTTTAAAATGTGAAAGATATTATTTTAGAGAAAGATGGAATGTAAATTTTCTATGTTATATTCAAGAATTAGAAAGTAGATATAATAAAGAAATAATAATATGTGGTGATTTAAATGTAGCACATTTAGATATTGATATATGTGATCCAAAAAAAAAAAAGAATAAAGTGGCTGGATTTTTTGATAATGAACGATTAGATTTTGGATATTTACTTGATTATGCAAATTTAATAGATATTTTTAGAAAATTAAATCCAGCAAAACAAAAATCAACATATTGGTCAAATTTCTTAAAACAAAAAAGAACAAAGTATAATGGCTGGGGAATAGACTATTATTTAATTACTGAAAAGTTAATAAATAATATTAAAGACTGTAAAATATTAAAAACAATTTTGGGTTCGGATCATTGTCCAATTGAATTAGAATTATATTTTAAAAAATGAATAATATTTATTTTATATTAGTATAATATTTTAATATAATAATATAAATTATTTATTCGGCAACTGATGGTAGTTCTGTTTTTTCAGTTTGTTTTTTTTGCATTTCTTGTAGGCGTTTAATATGTTGTTCTACTTTTAATTCTTTTTTAACATAGTCAAAAAGTTCACCAATTGGTTTAAGTTCATCGGCTAAAAGAGCACCGCGGCGTGTCATAACTTCAATAAGAGAATGTAATAAAAGACCTTGCTGTAAATTAAGTGTGATTGTAGATGGTAAATCATCAACAACTTCATTAGTTTGTGTTTCAGCCATTATTTATATTTATTTAATAAGAAAATTCTTTTAAATTATTTTTCTTAGTTATTTATTATAAAAAAATTCATCTATTAATAAATAATTTTCTATAAAAATATTACTATTTCCTTGTATTTTTACAATATATTCATTTCTATATTTTTCATTTTTGTATGGTGGATATAATTTATTCCACGTTTTTAAAGTATTAATATCAATAACATTTTCAATATTAACATTTTTATAATTTAATTTAATATATGCGATTGATCTTGCTATCATTCCTCTAGAATAATAATTTGGAATAAATATTTTTAAATCATTAGATCTATAATTTGTATAATTATTATATAATTCATATTTTTTTTTTGGTAATTTAATAAAATCATTGTCATTAATATTTATTAAAAATTCATCTTCATCATAAAATTTATAATTGCTTCTATAATTATTATTAATTGCACTGGTTAAATATATATTATGCATATCAAACTTTGCTTTTTCATAATTTTTCATATAAGATTGTGGAAAAACATGTTCAGCTGTTAAATCATTGTATTTTTTATATTTATTATTAAAATTATAATCACACTCATGATTATCATGATTATCATGATTATCATAAATATCAAAATATATTCCACTTTTAAATAAATTTTTCTTTGTAGATTTAAAAGAAATATATTTTTTTGGTAAATTAATATTATCTACAGTATTTAAATAATTATTTATATAAGTAATATGAGGATTAATATTAAAATTATTAATACACAAACATTTGCATATTAAATATTTAAAAAATTTCATGTTTAAATTATAATTTTTTTTTATTAAATACAAAAATTTTTTATTTTATAATTTATTTAAAATTTATAAGTATTTAAAGCCAAGTAATGATTTATAATATAATATAGTATAATGTCAACTGAAGATAATTATGATTTAATTGAAAATAATGTATTAACTATTAAAACGGTTCAAATTTCACCATTTAGAATATTAATGACTGCTTTAAAAGACATATTATTAGAAACAACAATTATTTTTACAAAACAGGGAATAAAAATATGTTCTATGGATAAGACACATACTATTTTAGTTCATTTATTATTAGAAGCTGATAAATTTGAATACTATGATTGTAAATTTGATAAAATAAAGATAGGTGTAAATATGATACATTTATTTAAATTAATTTCAAGTATAGATAATGATGATACTTTAACATTATATATTGAAAAAAATGATTATTTAGATGGAATAGTTACAGAATTAGGATTAAAATTTGAAAATGGTGATATTAAACAATCAAAAATTCAAAAGTTAAGATTAATTGAACCAGATAATGAAGAAATGCAAGTTCCAAATGTAAAATTTTCTTCAATAATTAATATACCATCTATTGATTTTCAAAAAATTATACGTGATTTGGCTAATATTTCAGAAAAATTAGAAATAAAATCAGTAAATAATGAATTGATATTTATATGTAATGGTCAATATGCTAAAGCAGAAATAAGACGAACTGAATCTAATAATAGTATGCAATTTATTCAAAAACAAAATCCGGATGATATTATTCAGGGTGAATTTTCATTAAAAAATCTTATATATTTTATTAAATGCACTAATTTATGTAATCAAATTGAAATATATTTAAATAATAATAAACCTTTGATAGTTAAATATAATGTTGCATCTTTAGGAGAAATCCGGCTTTGTTTAGCTCCTCTACCAAAATCGAGTGATTAATATAATGTTTTATGTAATTTAAAAATTGTATTAAGTTTTTCTGTATTTATAAATAAATGTAGATTGAAAATATCTTCTACTTCTACGTTATTTTCTAATTCTTTATTTATATATTTATTTATTACTTCTACATCTTTTATCCATATTTTAAAAATACAGAAATTTTTTTTAGGACTAATAGATATACCTGTTATATTATTTAAAACATCTTTATTTTCCAATAAAGTATTTCCGGTTATTAAATAAATAAATATTTTTGAATATTCATATATTTCACACGATAATATTTTATATGAAAAACATCCTCCAAATTTATTATTTTCATCTTCCCATATTGGTTTTATATCATTTTTCATAAAAAAAATCATATATTTTTCATAAATTTCATGATTAATATTTTCAACAATTTTTATACAATCTTCTAATGTATAAAATGAGAATATTTGTTTATAGCTATTAATGCTCCAATCATTTTCAAATGGAGAATGAAACCATAAATTCCAATTATTAGATAAAGTATTATTCGTCATATAAATAATAATACTTTAAAAATGTTTATATTAATTTCTATAATTTTATCTTATATATTTTATCTTATATATTTCTAGTTATATCGTTTATTTCATAACATTGATAGCCGGTTTTTTTAAAAAAGCTATTCTTGTTTTCATTATTAGGGCATGGTATATAATTATTTGAATCTATTATGTAAAATTGTTTCATCATATGATTGTAATTTTTATTAACAGAATCAGATTCTTTAAATTTAAACTCATCCAAAACATTTTTTGGAATTATAAAATCAAATAGTTGTTTACTATATATAAATTCGACATATTTATTATTTACAGATTGATTAATTATTTTGTCAATAATGTTATATTTAAATTTATTATTACTTAAATCATATTTATTTTTTTCATCAAAATTTAAATTATAATATTTATCTGTTTTATCATAAAATATGTTTCTAATCATATCTCTATTTATGCGTTCAATATTATCAATATTATCAATATTATTATTGGATAAATCGGTATTTGATATATCGATCATTGTTGGGTTTTTTTTTTCATTTTTATAAATCTTGTAGATTAAAAAGGTTACAAATGATATATAAATGAATGGTAACAATACAATCAACCATGCTAATATAAATAAATTCAAATGACATAAAATGTTAACTAAAAGGGTTAAAATAAGCATTAATATAAATTTCGCAGATGCTTTATTGTATATTTTATGATATATATCAATAAATATTTGTATTAAAAAAAATCCAATTAGTAAAATAGTTGGCAAATATAATTTATTTAATATCATATTTATAATATTAATATATAATATTATAAATTAATTTATTTATTTATTTATTTTAATTTTAATTCTAATAGTTCTTTAATTTCATCTAATTTACTATGTGTTAAAGTGAATTCTTTTAATTTATTTTCTAATAAATTAAATTGTTCATTTTTTTCAGCAATTTGTTTATGTAATTGTTGTATGTTTTCTTGTTGATTTTTTAATAATCCTACAATTTGCTCATTATTTAATTCTATTTGTTTACCATCTTGATTTAAAATTATTTTTCCATTTCCATTTCCATTTCCATTATTATTTGCATTTTGTTGAGCCATTTTTTTACGTTCAGCTTCTATTTCTTTAATTTGTTTCAATACATCTGGTTTATTTTTAGGATCACCCGGTTCATAGTTTTTTAATAATTTATCTATTTTATTTAAAAAAAAATCTTTAATATCTGGTTCTTTTACAAAATCGTCTACAGTTTTTTCTGATTCTTTTTGATATTGATTTTGACCATTTTCTAATAATTTTTTTTTATCAAATGTATTATGAATATGTGAAAATACTAAAATTGTTTTCTTTGGTTCTAACTGTACAAATGGCACACTATAATCTTTTAAAAATGCTTTTTCTTCTGCTAACGCGGCATCATCATTATATCTATGATCTTTTAATAATTCTCGTTTAAATGCAAATGTACCAGCTGTTGCATGATTTTTATTATATGGACCAAATTGATACATTTTTTTTATATGTTTAAACCAAATATATATTTCGCTTGCTCCCGCACATAATGCACTTGGATGTCCGAGTAACATATTAACAGCATGTGATACTCTTTCTTCTGGATAATAATCATCATCATCCATATAAACAATAATATCACCTTTTGATTTTTCATGCATTAAATTTCTTTTTTTTCCAAGTGGCATTTTTTCATCATATGCAAAATATTTTACATTAGATATATCTTGGACTAGATCTTTTATTTTATCAGTACCATCATCAATTATAATCCATTCCATTTTTTCTTTTGGATATGTTTGATGATTAAAACATTTGATGGTTGTATCCCAAAATGGTCGTCTATTAAATGTTGGTGTACAAATACTTACAAAAGGTAGTTCTTTTTTTTGTTTTTTTTTATTTGTCATTATTAAATATTTAATAAATAGTTTTTAATATTATTTTTTGTTTTTTATTATTATTTTTAAAATAATATACTTTTAAAAAATTGATATTTTGAGAGATTGAGAGATTAATAAAAATTAATTTATTTTTTACTAGATTGTATTAATTTACCTAATATTATAATTGCCAATACAAATGCCATTATGTTTCTAGTTTCAGCAGCCAAAGATGACGTAGCGGATACAAATACTAATATACAGAAAAATATTGTTAATACACTAGAATGTGATTTAACTATATTATAAAATTCTAATCTATTTGCTATAGGATAAAAAAACATTTTAAAAAATGTTGTTATTGCAAATAAAGTAGCTGCAATAGTATACATTATTGTACTTGTTGAAAGAACGATTACGAGTAACATTAAATAAATTAATGGTAAAATAAAAATATTAGCAAGAAGAGATAAAACAACTTTAGTCCATTTCTTTTCTTTAATAAGTGGATCTAAAAGATACCAATGTTTCCATGTAAATAAACTATAATAATCAATAATATATTTATCACTTTTATCCATATTTAAAGATTCATTTGGAAAAAATTTAGATATTGTATTATAAAAAATCTTTGGGTTAAGTTTATTAGTTTGATGTTGCCCTTTCTTTTCTCTTAAAGCAGTTTTTATTTTTCCTGAAGATAAAAAGCTAATAAGTATACGTGGTTGTAATACAAAAATCCATGTTAGTAATAATCCAAAAAATCCAATTATTTCAGACAACATTACTAACATACCAAAAAAAGTCATTGGATTTGAAAAAATAGTTATTGCTGGTATTTGTATTCCTAACATTCCTAATGTTGGTGCAAGTAATCCTGTTAATAATAAAAAGATTAATGCTTTAGGTTTAAGAGTATTAGAAATATATTTTTGATATTTTGTTGATATACCTGAAAATATAAAATTAAATGCTTTTCTTAATATAAGAATTGGTATTGCATAAAAAAAAGCTATAGTTTTAAATATTGTTTTTAAATAATTACTTGGTGAATCGCTAACATAATCAGGTATACTATATGGAAAAGGTCTTTCACAGCCTTCTCCTTCATTATCTAATGTTATACATTTTTTATTATTTATATAATAAGCTGTAAAGTTGCTAACAAATTCATTAGATTTTCCATTTCCATCTGGTATAACTTTACCTCCAGATTGTGCATAATTTTTACTAGGATTTTGATCTGATGGAAATTTACCACATGGAAGACACGGTTGATATGGGAAAAAGTTTAAAGAATTTGGAAATAAATATTCAATCATACTTACTTTACTGTCAACATTATTTGTACGATTATCACATTTACTTTGATAATATAAACAGTTTATATTTGTTCCATATTCTAACCAAAATTCGTAACTACATCCAACAAATGTAATTATTAACATAATTACTAAAGAAATACATATATACATAGCAAATTTGATAAGCCCATCTGGTGTTTCTCTGAATTCAGATATATCAAATTTATTACAAATATTATAACGTGCATCACCGTTTGAAAAATCTATACCTGTATCATAACCGACCGCACAGTCAGGATTTTCAGCTGTTATTGGTGCTATACAGCATCCTGAAGTATCTGAACCGTCAACTCTAAAATTTTTCATATACATGTCGTCTGTTGAATCTGTTTTATCATAATTACATAATGGAATATTGAAGTCTCCTAAGTTTTGATCAGTAATTGTAGTATCTACTATTGCTTTTGCAGACTTATCATATTTTTCATTATTTTTACTTGGACAATTTAAATAGTATTGTTCCCCGACACCTCCTTTACGTAATTGTTCACTAAATATTGGATAATCAATCATTCCCATTATTATTAATTAATATAACTAGTTAAAATAAATTAACTAAAATAATATAAAATTAATTTTTTAAAAATAAATATATGTTTTTTAATAAAGAAAAATATTACGATTTTAGAGATGTATTAATTTTACCAAAATCATCAAATTTAAATAGTAGAAAAGATGTTGAATTAGAAACAAATTTTACTTTTAATAATAATGTGTGGAATGGTATTCCAATGATTGCTGCTAATATGACAACCGTAGGTACTTTAGATATGTATACTGTTCTTTCGAAAAATAAAATTATTACTGCTCTACATAAATTTCACACATTAGAAGATATTTTAAATTATAATGAAAAAAATGATACCAAATTAGATCCTAATTATTATATGATATCTACTGGTATAAATGATGATAATTATAATAATTTGATAAATATTTTAGATAATATTGACTGTAAATTTATAATGATTGATATTGCAAATGGATATATTTCTAATTTTAAAAAATTTTGTAAAAAAGTTAGAGATAAATATCCTGACAAAATTATTGTGGCGGGAAATGTTTGTACAGCAGAGGGCGTATTGGATTTAATTGAATCAGGCGCTGATATTATTAAATGTGGAATTGGCGGAGGTAGTGCTTGTACAACAAGAATACAAACTGGTATTGGAATGCCTCAATTATCTTGCATATTAGAATGTAGTAATATTGCTAAACAATATAATAAGTTAATTATTAGTGATGGTGGAATTACTTGTCCAGGTGATTGTTCAAAAGCATATTGTGCTGGCGCGGATTTTGTAATGATGGGTGGTGAATTTGCGGGTCATGCAGAAAATCCAGGAGATATAATATATGAGAATGATAATGTTTATAAATTTTTTTATGGAATGAGTTCATCTTATGCAATGGATAATAACTATTCAGCAAATAATAATAGCTATAGATCATCTGAAGGGAGAGAAATTAAAATTAAATATAAAGGTCCATTACAAAAAACAATAAATAATTATTTAGGTGGAATAAGAAGTACATGTACTTATACTAATTCTAAATCGATACGTGATTTAAATAAAAATTGTAATTTTATATTAGTAAATAATCAATATAATTCGAATTTAATAAGGTAATAGATAATATTATTTTATAATTATAATATAATATTATGGATAATTGTTTTAAAATTTTATTAATTTTTTTATTAGCACTATCTTTAATACAAGTTTTATTTTATTCTAAAAATTCATTTGAAGCATTTGAAAATATTATTGATTGTTCTAAATGTAAAATAATGCCCGATGATAACAATTGTATTAAACTATATGATATTTCATTTCTTCCAATATCAAATGAAGATTATCCACCACATGATCTTGATAATTTACATTTAATCGATAAAGATATTATTATTTGTCCATGGAAAGAACGATGTTCATCAAAAACATTTTTTAATTCTGCGAGTGAAAGATTAAATACAGATTATAAATGTTGTCATGATAGTTCATTCTATGATACATATACAAGCAATTTGAAAACTACTGATTATTATCAATTACAAAAATCTAGATGTAGAACTTTAGAAGCTATTATGTTGGATTTATCTTATACTAATCCTAACAGATATATAGAAATTTCCAATACTACAAATTATGCAAAAGCAAAAAATATTTGCAATTTACCAGATTTTAGTGGTGTAATATTAAAATTGAATCATGCTAATATTTTAGATCTTATTAAAGATCCAAATTTAAGTATTAAAAATATTTTAGATTATCAAAATAAATTAAAAATAAAACCCGATTCAGAATTAAATGAACTAGGTTTATCAAATGCTCTATTAACAGAATTAAATAATGAATTGGCGACACTAGACATGGATGATTCGTCAGCTATTGCGCGAAAAACTGAAATTCAAAATCAATTAGTTGATTTTTTTATTTCAAATGATTCTGATTCTGATTCTATTGATAAAAAATATTATGATCCTTTAAATAAATATGGAGAACAAAAGAGTTTTGATTATTTAATTAGTTCCGATCAATTCTTTGATTGTTATGGAAAGATTCAAAATCCGTCAGATTTAAATATTGAAGATATAGATATGACACGTATGTATAATGATCATCAAAGGGATTCTTTTTTTGATACAGCAGAAGATTCCCCTTATAAAACACTTCAAGATTATACAAATACACCATATCCAAGTTATAATGATTATGAAATGGAATTAAAAGATTTGAAAAATTTAAATAAGCGTGAGATTCATAATTCAAATAATGATAAAAATATTGTTAATAAATATTTGCAATATATTAATTCTTTTTATAGTAATAATATTCATAATTCAAATCGTGAAAATAATAATCAATTAAAATTAATAAATAATGAATTAATTATATCAAATCCATTAAAAAATGTTTCATATAATGCTTCATCTTCAGATTATAAAAAATGCACAGATTCTATAACTGGAAATAGTAATTTTTCATATTGTGGTCCAACTCCTTATAATTTTTAAATATAAAAAAATATTTATATATTTTAAATGAATGTTCCATTAAAATATATACCAAAACATTTATCAAAAAAAGATAAAAAAATACAAAAAAAACAATTAATGATATCTAGAAAAAAATATGAAAAAGGTTTATATATTTCAAGATTGTCTGTAAAAACATTTAAATCAAAAAAATCAAAACATATTTTGAATGCTGAAAAAATTTATAAAATTAAAAATTTAAAAATAAATAAAAATCTCTCGAAAAAAACTGGATGCTCTATAAAATCTTTAAATAAAATTGTAAAAAAAGGTCAAGGTGCGTACTACTCTTCTGGATCTAGACCTAATCAAACTGCACATAGTTGGGGTATAGCTCGTTTAGCAAGTTCTATTACTTCGGGAAAAGCTGCTGCTATAGATTATAATATTTTGTTAAAAGGATGTAATAAAAATTCAAAAGCATTGAAACTTGCTAAAAAAGCGCGAAAAAATCATGGTTATGGAACTCGCAAAGTGAAAAAAATAATTATTTAATTTACTATAATTATATAATATTTTAATATTATAAATAATGTCTAATAAAATAGTCGGACAAGGATCATATGGTTGTGTAATAAAACCTGCTTTAAAATGTGATAATGAAAAAAAAATAAAAGATAAACATTATAAAAATAAAGTTTCAAAAATTATGTTTGACAGACACGCTAAAGATGAATTAAAAGAACTTAAATTTTTATCAAAATTAGCTGGTGTTGATCAATATGCCGTGTCAATGCCAAAAATATGCAATCCAAAATTAGATAATAATTTTAAAAAAATTGTAGAAAAATGTAAATCTCCACCGACCGCCCATGTTTATTACTATTTTAGAAACAAACAATCACGATTGAAACAGTTGTTATTAGAAGATGGTGGTATTAATATGCAAGAATCGGCCAGAATTCTTTTAGATAATAAAAAAATAGATATGAATGAATTAAAAATTTTTTTTACTTCTTTTTTAAATTTATTTGATGGATTAATTTTTTTCAGTGAAAATAACGTCATTCATTTTGATATAAAATTAATTAATTTAGTATATAATTTTGAAACAGGTGTTTCAAAATATATAGATTTTGGTTTAATGAAAACACGTGAAAAGGTTATTAGAGAATATACAACTAATAGCGCACATTATGCAATTAGACATTTTAATTGGCCTCCTGAAAATGAATTTGGATTGAAATCACATTTTAATAATTATGAATATGCCAAACCATATAGAGATCATTTTGGCGATCATTCTAATTTTTTAAAAAAATTAGTAAAAACATTTGATAGTTGGGGTTTATGTACTGCATTACTAGAGATTTTTAATTATGCTATATATAGAGATATTAAACATAAAAATTTTATAATTGATGTAATAAAATTATTATCAAATTTTAGAGAACATTTAATTAATAGAAAAGATAATTTATATGAACTATATAGTAGTTATGCTAAATTATTGAAAGATCATAATATTTATACTACAAAATCCAAAACATACAAATCAAATTTAAATACTAACATAAAAAATAAAGTTGATAGTATAAAAAATAGCAATATAGATAATGATATTTTAAAATTAAAATGTAAAGAAAAAAATAAAGATTTTAATCCATTAACAAAAAGATGTTTAAAAAAATGCAAAAGTGGGTTTGAAAGAAATGAAAAATATAGATGTGTTAAAATTAAAACACAAAAAAATATAAATAATATAGATAATATTGAAAATAATAAAAATATAGTTTTTGAAAATATAATTAAACACCAATCAGATAAAAAAAATATAACTAATAGATCTATTGAAAAAAGAATAGAATGCACTAAAAAGAATAAAGAATATAATCCAATAACAAAAAGATGTAATATACCATGTAAACAAAATCAAATTAGAGACAACAATTTTAAATGTGTTACAAAAAAAAAATATAAAAAAAAATAAAAAATTTAATAGATCTATAAATTTTAGTATATATTTATTATCTACTATATACTAAATCAGCTGTTCCCGATTGAAATTCTAAAAGATTATATCTCTCTTCATAAATATGTAAATTATAATTATATTTATAAATACTTGTAGGTGATTTTGTAGTAGCGATTGGTTCTCCTGTTTCAGGATCACAAATTGTAGTAAAAAATACATTAGATAAATCTAATGGTGGATTAAAAAAATGATTATATTCAAATTCTATAACTTTAAATTTATTAGTATTAAATGCACCAGAAGGTTGATATTTATATGGATCATTGTTAATAGAAAAAGAATAATGATATAATCCATCTTTTGCGTTTCCATTATTTCTTGAAAAATGTTCAATTTTATCAAAAACACCACCGGGCATATCTTGTTCTCTATATTTTCCATCACATATTATTGCAAAATTTTTCAGTATTAATTTATTATTATTTTGTTCTGAATCAGATGGTATATTACCTGTAATAAAAATATTATTACTTATATCATTATATAATTTATTTTTAAAATAATAGGCTGGATTATTAGTATGATCATATAATTTTATTAATGAATTAGGTAATTCATTTTCATATGGCCAATTTGTATAATTTGACCATTCATTTCTTTTGCTAACATCATCTCTTTGAAAATACCACATCCAATTGGATACCAGTCCATTTGATTCCAATTTAATTTTATTGCTTTTATTAATTTTATAAAAATCATATTCATATACTTCTTTTATTAAATATACTTGTTTATTGGCTGCAAAATAATTTCGCTCATCATTATCTAAAAAACATTGAGTAGTTATCAAATGAATATCCATATTCATAGTTTTTCTATTGTCTGGATAAACAAAATTTTGATCCATTTCTTTTTCGGGTGGTGGTTGTATAAATCTATGAAATCCATAAACATCACTCGAAGCTTGATTTGCTTTTATTCTTGGTATAAAATCATAAACATTTGTATTTATATTTTCTATATTTTCATTTAAATCATATAATACATCTTTAATAGTAAATAATTCAACTAATGGTCTAAATGTTATATTAATTTCTAATTCTGTATATTGTAAACATACCAAAGGTAATGCCGATGAAGACATTTTAGAGAACCATGTATTTAATGGTATATATAATTGTTTACCTTGAATTGATGGTTCTATATCAGTATGATCACTTATTTTATATGCATTTGGATAGTTATTATTTCTATTTGCATATTTTTCAGGAGTATGTAATTCATCTATATTTCCTGTCATGCTATTAAATAAATTTTTTTTTGTTTCATTATAATCTCTTTCAATTATATTTTGCATATAATTACCCGAAAATTTTTGTATAATATGACCACCTATAGTTATTGTAACTTCTTTTATAATTTGTGTACCTATATTTTTTATCCATTTAAATTCATATGGTCTATATTCACTTTTTATTGTATCTGGTAAATTATATTTTAATATAGGACTCCATATATTTGGTAATGATACTACTAAATACGTATCCATTAATAGATCACCATATCTAGATATTTTAAATGTATATTTTGTTTCATTATTTAAGTTTATTTGTGTTTGTCCGGTTTGATCTATTCTATATTTTTGCAAACCAAAATTAGTATACTTATTGTAATTAACTTTGAAAAAACTTTTATTTGGATTGCCATTAGTTATTACATTTTGATTACCCACAGCAATTAAATTTAGTAATCCACCAGCCATAATATATTAATATTAATAAATATTAATATATTTTTATAATATAATTATAAAAATATGCAAAAACATTCTATGGATTTTCTTTCAATTACTAGTGGAAAACTTGTACGTGAATTAACATCTACTGATGATATTGACAAATCAGTTTTATATACTATAATTTCTTTAACAGTAATAATCGCTATTTTATTACTTTTTTTTACTTGGATTGGAAGTACTTTATCATTAAATACTAGTAATTGTAGAAAATATAAGAAACAATTTGATTCCTTAAAACAATCATATTCTTATGCATCTATATATAAAGATTGTGATAATAATCCAGGACTAAATAATACTCTTTATTGTAATAATGAATCCGCTACTTTAAGAAATTTTTATATTAAAACAGCATATAATTGTTGTAATTCAGATGGCTATAAAAATAATTGGGTTCATTTATGTGCATTACAAAATGCTTTAAAATTAGGCGCTAGATGTTTAGATTTTGAAGTTTATTCATTAAAACATCAACCAATTATAGCTAGTTCTTCAAATGCTAATTTTAGTTTTAAAGAAACATTTAATTATTTAACATTAGAAGAAGTTTTAGATGAAATTCTTAATACTAGCGAACCAAATACATTTAGCGATAGAACAATTGAAACACGAGAACCATTATTATTACATTTTAGAATTAAAAGTGAACACATAGAGATGTTTGATAATATGGGATATATTATCAATGAAAAATTTTATGGAAATGGAGAAAATGGACTGTTAACTCCTAAAAAAGGAGTTAAAGCTTCAGAAAATGGAAAAGGAGTTGATCGTTTACCAATACACGAATTAAGTGGAAAAGTAATTATAATGATAGATTCACCATATAAAGAATTAATTAAAAATACACAATTACACAATGTAACTAATTTATATTCCGGCGATCATTATAAAGTATATAAAAGATCTCAAATTGACAGTGAAAATGAGTTATTAAAATCGGCAAGTAAAAATAAGATACATATTATTTTACCTGATTTAAATAATAAATTAAGCAATTATGATATTTCAGAGCCATTTAAAAATGGTTGTCAAATGATGGCAATGAAATTCCAGCAAAATGATTTAAATCTAAGATCATATTTTGATTTATTTAAAAATTCAAATAATAGAGGATTAAATTCTACTAAAAATGCTTCATTTATATTAAAACATTTAACATTAAGAACAGATGAAAATATACCACCCCCTCATGTAATAGAAACCACACCTATAGAAAGTCCGGAAGGGCGTAATGGTGCAGATAATATAAATCTAACAATAAAACGCGCGACTGGTAGTTATGAATACCCTACTAGTACACCACCGTCAGACAAACCAAAAGTAATGATAAAAATAGATGATCATACAACACGTTATATTATGGTCGGTGATGAAACAATTTTAACATTAAGTGCCGTTGCGGGTCAAAACTATAAAATAACTTTTGAAGTAATAAATCCTATAAGTGAAGAAAAGGATACTACTTTGAATGTAGATATAGCTCAGGGAGCACAAGTTAATATAGAGACGCTTAGTAGAGTAGGAGGAAATGCTTGTAGTGCGGGTAATCCTCTTGATACATATGATATCACCCTCAGAACGGCCGCCCACGCTGAATTTAGTATTATAATTAAAGAATGTCTATCTTAATAAAAAATATAATATTAAATAATATATTATACATTAATTTTATATATTATTTAATATATAATAATGAAAAATAATTTTGAAAATAAAGAATTAGAAATATTGAGAACAGCAATAGATAATGCTAGTTCTATTAGTGGTAAGAAATTGGTGCAATCTGATGATATAAAAAAAATAATAAGTATTTTAGAAAAATTTCTAAGAACAAATAAAACATTATGTTATGGCGGGACTGCTATAAATAATATATTACCTGAACACATGAGATTTTATAATAGAAATATTGAACTTCCAGATTATGATTTTTTTTCTCCAAATGCAGTCTTTCTTGCAAAAAAATTAGCCGATATATATCATGATGAAGGTTATGAAGAAGTTGAAGCTAAATCAGGAATTCATTCTGGTACTTTTAAAGTATATGTAAATTTTATGCCGATTGCAGATATTACATATATAGATAGACATTTTTTTAATAATTTATATAAAAAAGCCATTAAAATAAATTCTATTTGCTATTGTCCTCCTAATTTCTTGAGAATGGCAATGTATGTTGAATTATCAAGACCGATGGGCGATATATCACGATGGGAGAAAGTATTAAAACGTTTAATTTTATTAAATAAAAATTATCCATTAAAAGGAATTGCATGTAATTCATTTGACTATCAAAGAAATTATGAAGGCAATGGTGATAGTAATAAAATTTATGATTTAACACGAAAATCATTTATAGATCAAGGATTAGTATTTTTTGGAGGCTATGCAGCAAACTTATATTCAAGTTATATGCCAAAATATGAAAAAAAAATAATTAGAAAAATTCCAGATTTTGATATTTTATCTGAAGATCCAGAAACAAGTGCTATAATTGTTAAAGAACAATTAGAATATGAAGGAATAAAAAATATAAGAATTAATAAAAAATCGGCTATAAGTGAATTTATACCAGAACATTATGAAATTGTACTCGGCAAGGATACGATAGCATTTATTTATAAAACTGTTTCATGTCATAGTTTTAATTATATAAATATACATAATGAAAAAATTAAAGTAGCTTCAATTGATACAATATTAAGTTTTTATTTGTCATTTATTTATGCTGATAAACCATATTATGATGAAAATAGATTAATATGTATATCAGAATTTTTATTTAAAATTCAATTAAAAAATAGACTAGAACAAAAAGGTTTATTGAGAAGATTCAGTGTAAAATGTTATGGAAAGCACAATACATTAGAGGATATACGAGAACAAAAATCTAAATTATATAAAACATTAAAATATAAAAAGATTTTAAAAGGAAGTAAAGATTATGATTATAATTTTTTAAGATATATACCAGGCGAATTTAATAAAACAAAAAAATCTCCTAAATAAATATGAATTGTATTTAAATTTAAAAAATAAAATTCATATAATTAATTTAAAATCTGGGGAAACCAACTAAGTTGGCGCCTATACCAAATCCAGCACCCGATCTAGCCGAAGCACCCATTGATGGTACAAATGTATCTAAAATTGAAAATGTTGCGGCGGCCATTAAAGCAATAATGGCAATTTCATCTAATTTTAAAGGTTTTTGAGGTATAACAAATGCAACAATAGCAACCATAATACCCTCAACGAGATATTTAATGGCTCTTTTAACTAATTCTCCCATACCGTGATTCATAATTTATAATATTATTAAAGAAAAAAAATTAATAGAATTTTATAGTTTTTTATGTAAAAAAACTTAAAATAATTTTAATAATATATTTATAAAAAATATAATGTCAACAAAAAAAAAGGAAAAAAAAAATACTAAATACATTGATTTATTAGATGAAGATAAAATAGTTTCTGGACAAAAATTTGTTTGTCTTAGTTTTTTATCACCGGAAGATCACATAAAAAATAAAGAATTATTTTTTTTTGAAAAATATGTAGCTAATTTTGATATGAGAAAATCTATGGAAAAATTTAATTCATTTATTAATTTTATAAGTTATAAGTACAATATAGATGCTAACAAAATATTAAAAGACATGGACGATTTTTTAATTGAAGAAAAAGATAAGTTATTTACAACAAATATAAGTGATGATTATAAAACATTTTTAGATAATTCATCAGATAAATTAATAACTGAATATAATGAACTTAATGAATTTCAAACCAGTACACGAGGTGTTAAAGTAAGAGGATCATTTGAAACACAACAAGAAGCTGAAATGAAATGTAAAATGTTAAGAGAAGAAGATCCTAATCATGATGTATATGTCGGTCAGGTCGGTAAATGGTTACCTTTCCATCCAGAAGCATACAAAACAGGTAAAGTAGAATATTTAGAAAAAGAATTAAATGACTTAATGGCAGAAAAGAAAAAAAATGATGAAGTATCTAAAGAAAATTTCAAGAAGCGTGTTAAAGACACTAAAGAACGTGCTATTAATGAAAATATTAAAAAGGCCGAAGAATCGGGTAATCGTTTAATGCAATCTATAGATGAAGAAGGTAATTTAATAAATGCGGATAGAATGGATGTTCCTGGCAAAAATTTATTATTTGGTAATAATGAAAATGATGATATTGCAACTGCTGATTTAAGAAAGGAATTATTCAATGATGAAAATGTTATTGTTGGAAAACAAGAAAATAATGATCATGGTTTAAGCGAAATTAAAGAATTTCATAAAAAAGCTGAAGAAATGGAAAAATCAGATGGAACAGTCAATACTGAAGAATCTGTTTCTATCCCCCCAGAAAAAAATCCTGTAAATATTGAATAATTATTTTTATCCTATTATTATATATATAAATGGGAACAAATAAACAAAATATAACGCAGTTGTTACTGCTACAACATGAATTAGAATATAATTCAGATAAAAACGACGAAGGTTATCATGGAAGAACATTAAACTATTTTAATGAAGAAAATAAAAAAGAAATTATTAATACACAAATTTTAGATACAATAGTAACGAAAGCTGAAAACTATGGCGCTGTTATATTAATTGATGGAGAAAATATACATTATAATTTTAATAGAAGAAAAGATAACAAACCGGGAGAAAATGAATATAATACACTTCATCAAACGTTTGTAAATTATGCTACTATACCACTTGGTCAAAGTTATAATATGGATAATGTTTTATTAGTAGTTTTTTCTCAAGAACATGCAAAGGAATTTTATGATGGCTTTACCAAATATTATACAAATTTACATAATATTTTATTTTTTACAGATGCACCAAGTCAAAGCGAGGTCGATGATATTCTTTTATTTTTAGCATTTAAAAGACTTGTTATGGAAAGAAAAAATGTTTATGTTAGAACTAATGATAACATGTCATGGTTAAATATTCAAAGCGGTTTAAGTGATTTCCATGATAGACAAAAAATATATATAAGAAAAAAAACTCAAGAATTATTGAAAAAAAAAATGGAAGACTACAGAATAAACGGGTCATATTATGTTAAAAAAAAAACTCAGGATAATAGTACTGCGGATGCAATAGCACTTTTAGAAAAAAATGCAGCACCAGATTCAGCAAAACGATCTTTATCAGAACTACCTTTACCAGGACCACCTTATAGTAGACCTCGCGCTGAGGGTAAAGCTTTAAAAAAAACTGTAAAAAAACCTGTTAAAAAACCTGTAAAAAAAACTGTTAAAAAAGCTGTAAAAAAACCTGTAAAAAAACCTGTAAAAAAACCTGTAAAAA
>CERI01093704.1_pt1 | contig 26898 bp, 20 predicted proteins | sample 350261 | NCBI WGS metagenome assembly CERI01 (sample SAMEA2620979, study PRJEB7988) | marine metagenome | isolation source: saline water (ENVO:00002010), including
AATTAGACAATTTTATTGTGGACTAAAAAAAATCACTTTTTAAAAAGGCACTATAATTAATTTTATTATAATTTATAATGCAAGATTTAATAGGGTATGACGAAATAATAGAATCTTCAATGAGATCAGTCATATTTGAAACCCTAAAAAAAATAGAAAAAACTGGCCTACCCGGAAATCACTATTTTGTCATAACTTTTATGACATCATTTCCTGATGTTAAAATTTCAAAGGAATTAAGTAGTCAATATCAAGATGAAATGACTATAGCAATTCAATATCAATATAAATCTTTAAAAGTTTATAGCGACTATTTTCAAATCTCTCTGAGCTTTAAAGGAAAATATGAGAATCTCACAATACCCTATAAATCAATAACTTCTTTTGCTGATCCCTCAATGAATTTTGCTTTGAAATTTAGCATGAATTATGATCAATTTGATCATAATATTGAAAAGATCGAAAATAGCAAAATTAAAAATATTAACAAAGCAACAAAAACCAATAAAAATAAAGAGTTAGATCTATCGGCAAAGGTTGTTTCTCTAGATGATTTTAGAAAAAATAACAGAGATGATTAATTAAATATTGCCATATGATTATTCAAATTTTATTTCTATTAATCACCTATCTTATCTCATCAATACCCTTTGGTTTATTTCTAGGTAAATTATTCGCCAATATTGACATAAGGGAGCATGGCTCAAATAATATAGGTGCAACTAATGTATCTCGAATTATTGGCAAAAAACTCGGTCTTGCCACTCTAATTTTAGATGGCTTAAAAGGAGGGATAATGGTAATGATAGCTAGATTTATATTTCATGATTTTATATATCTAGAGATATTACTTATCTTGACAGCTGCAATCGCTGTTATTGGACATATTTTTCCTATATATATTAATTTTAAAGGCGGTAAAGGTGTTGCTACATCAATTGCCACAATAATTGCTCTTGACCCATATATAGGTGCTGCAATTTGCTTGATTTGGATTATTGCCTTTATATTATTTAGAATATCAGCAATCTCATCAATTTCTGCTATTTTTTCATCATTGATAATTTCATTATTCTACAATACAATTTCACATAATATTTTTTATTTCTTATTATTTATTTTGATTTTATATAGACATAAAGATAATATAAAACGTTTAATTCAAGGTAGTGAAAAAAAATTATGAATAACAATTTAATTGTTGCTTTAGATGTTGCAGATATATATAGCGCTAAAAAACTTGTTGAGCAAATAGGAGATAGAGTAAATTTCTACAAGATTGGCCTTGAATTTATGATGTCAGGAGATTTTTTCAATATGGTTGAATGGCTTAAAATTAAAGAAAAAAAAATCTTTGCCGATCTAAAACTCTACGACATACCACAAACAGTTAGTAAGGCAATAAAAAATCTAAGCCAATATAATATAGATATTCTTACAATTCACAGTGCTAATCAAGCAATTATGGAAGCTGCCTGTTTATATAAAAGAAACACAAAAATAATTGCTGTAACATTACTAACTAGTCTTGATCGCTCCGACATATATAGAATGGGATTTGAACAAAATATATCAATGCAAGATTTAATTCTAAAAAAAACAGATTTATCACTAAAATCAGGAGTTGATGGAGTTGTTGCCTCTGGTCTTGAAGCTAAAAACTTACGCAATAATTTTGGCAATGATTTTTTAATTGTTAGCCCAGCAATAAGACTTAATAAAATAGATAATGACGATCAAAAGCAAGTATGCGATGTTAAAACCGCTATTAAAAATGGTAGTAATTATATTGTAGTAGGTAGGCCAATTATTAAAAATAAAAACCCATTAATCGCAGCTGGTAATTTCCAACAAGAAATTAGCAAGGCTTTATTATCATGAAATTTGTCGATATCTTAACTAAAACTTCTATTAAGTTACCAAAAGTCAATATTATTAAATCAAACTCTGAAATTTCATCAATAGAAATTGATTCAAGATTAGTTAAAAAAAACTCAATCTTTTTTGCTCTTCAAGGCATCAATTCACATGGCAATGATTACATTAATGATGCCATAAATAATGGCGCTTGCGCAATTTTTTACAATAAAAAAATTGACCATCAAATTCCTGATAACATAATATATGTCAATTGTAGCAATATATTTGAAATATTAGTAGAATTTCTTAAAATATTTTACAATCCACTGCCATCTAATATCTTTGCTATAACTGGCACTAATGGCAAAACATCAACAACAGAATTTATCCGCCAAATTATTAATTTATGCAATTATGATTGTGCTTCAATAGGAACTTTAGGAGTTAAATGCAGTAAAAATATTACAAATATTACAAATTCCAACTTAACATCTCCTGACATAGTTTCTCTTTATAAAAATCTTTTTAATTTCAAAAAAAACAATATCAATAATGCCGTATTTGAAGCTAGCTCAATTGCACTTGATCAAAATAGATTAGCGGGAATAAATATTAATAGCGTAATTTTTACTAATTTTACCCAAGATCATCTTGATTACCATAAAAATATGGCTAATTACTTCAAATGCAAAATGCTATTATTCAATAAATTTGCAAATAAAAGCAGTAGCGCTATTATTAATGCTGATATTAAAGAATATCAAGAAATATCAAAAATATGCTCAAAACAAAATCTTAAAATTTCTGATTATGGCGTTAATGCAAAAAAGTTTCAAATTAAATCAATAGTAAAAAATAAAGACCATCAAGAAGTATCTCTAATAATAAATGACGTAAATTATAAATTCAAAATTGCTACTATTATTAATTACGAAGCGATTAATATTATTTGCGCCTTATCATCAGTTATAGATAATTTTAACTTAAATAATAAGCAAATTTTAGAATTACTACCAAAATTATCCAAAATTAATTCTGCGCAAGGAAGGATGCAAAAAATTGCCACTCTTAAAAATAATGCTAGAATATATATTGACTTTGCCCATACTCCAGACTCTCTTGAAAATGTCTTAAAACAAGCAAGATTAATTGCTAAATCAAAATTAATTATATTATTTGGCTGTGGAGGTAATAGAGACAAATCAAAGAGGAGTATAATGGGCAAAATATCATCTAATTTAGCTGACCTTGCAATTATTAGTGATGATAATCCAAGATTTGAAGATGCTAATCAAATTAGAAAAGATATAATTAAAGGTTGCATCAAAAATAAATTTATTGAAATTGCAGATAGAAAAAAAGCAATTCACGAAATAATATTAAAGCTTGAAAAAGATGATATTTTAATATTAGCTGGTAAAGGTCATGAAATTTATCAAATTATTGGTGATAAAAAAATAGCATTTAGTGAGGAAAAAATTGTTAAAGAATTTATCAAAAAAACTAAATTTTAATATTAACTTCAGCGATCTTTATCAAGAAGATAAATTGCTTGTAATTAATAGTAAATTTATAGAATTTGCCCATAGCAAAAATCCCAAAATAGCAAAATTAATTAATTCTGACTCTCTAAATAGCCAAAATATCATTGAAATTGCTATAATTCTTGAAGAATTTCTTGTATCTTTATTTAGCATAAAAAAACAAAATGATGCATTAATTGCTAATCACAATAATTTAGCAATAATTTATCAGGTTAAAAAATCATTTATTCAAAAAGTAATTTCAAAAGAATTTGATAAATCATATCCAAATTTTAATGGATTTGATTATTTAACAAAAAATAAAATATCTAAAAATCATGATATTGACCAGATTGAATTAATAATAGCGCAAAAAATAATTGACTCACCTCAAGATATTAACTTAAAAAAATATTGCAGCTGGGCTTTGCACCATAAGGATGGCAAGGATTTTCACATCGATGGGGCGTTATTTAATTTAGCCAATAAATTAGATTTTAATAATCTTACATCAAATATATCAAACTCAACAATCAACCCTAAAGAAAGAGGTTTTGATTTAACCGATCAAGGATTTTCATTAAATAAAACTCTTGGTCAGGCTAATTATTGTATATTTTGCCATAAACAAAATAAAGATTCTTGTCGAACAGGCCTTAGTGAAAATAATAATTTTAAAATTAACAAAATTAATAATATATTATCTGGATGCCCATTGGATGAAAAAATATCTGAAATGAATTTACTCAAATCTAATGGCTTATCAATTGCAGCATTAGCAGTTGCAACAATAGATAATCCAATGATTGCAGGAACCGGGCATCGAATTTGCAATGATTGTATGAAATCATGTATTTATCAAAAACAAGATCCTGTTGATATACCACAAATTGAGAGCAGAATATTAAAAGATGTTTTATCCCTACCATATGGATTTGAAATATATTCTTTGCTAACTAGATGGAACCCATTAAATTTTAATAAAAATCATTATCATAAAGATAATATTAATAAAAAAATATTAATATGCGGCCTTGGACCTTCAGGATACAGCCTTGCACATAATTTACTTAATAAAGGATATCACATTATTGCGATTGACGGTCTAAAAATTGAACCTCTACACCCAGAAATATCAGGTGTTGATCTTATGGGCAATAAATGTAACTTTAAACCAATAAAATATATTGATGAAATATATGAGCCACTATCAAAAAGACAAATTACTGGCTTTGGTGGAGTTGCTGAGTATGGAATTACTGTTAGATGGGACAAAAATTACCTAAAAATCATTAGATTACTATTAGAGCGTCGTAATAATTTTCAAATGTTTGGAGGAATTAGATTTGGCTCATCAATTACAGATCAAATAGCATTTAATCATTATAATTTTGACCATATTGCATTATGCATCGGAGCTGGCAAGCCAAAAATAATTGATATTGAAAATAATTTTGCCAAAGGAATAAGATTGGCCTCTGATTTTCTTATGTCTTTACAATTAACCGGGGCTTTTAAAGAAGAATTATTCACTAATCTGCAAATTAGACAACCTATTATAGTAATAGGTGCAGGATTGACAGCAATTGACAGCGCCTGTGAAGCACAGTCTTATTATTTTACTCAAATAAAAAAATTTGCTAAAAAATATGAAATTTTAGGCCATGATAATATTTGGCCACTCCTTAATGAAGAAGAAAAAATAATAGCTCAAGAATTTCTTGATGATTATAAAAATATTAAAAATAAAAAATTAATCCCAACTAAAATTCTTTACCGCAAAACAATCCAGGAATCACCAGCCTATCGTCAAAATCACGAAGAATTAATCAAAGCATTCGAACAATCAATTAAGTTTATTGAATTAAAATCCCCTAAAAAAGCAATTTTAGATAAATTTAACCATATTAAAGCTATCAAATGTCATGATAATGAAATATATGAGTGCAAATCTTTAATAATTGCCGCTGGAACATCTCCAAATATTTCTCCAGTAACTCAAGATAATATAGATATAAATATTAAAGATAAATTCTTTAGCACAATTAAATCAAAGGAAAATTACCAATTTATTGCCAAAAAAGAATCAAATAAATCAATTAGTTTTTTTGGCGATCTTCATCCTAAATTTGAGGGTAGCGTTGTTAAGGCTATGGCTAGTGCTAAGATTGGATCAAAAGAAATTATTAACATTCTTGAATCTATACCGAAAAAACAAATAAATTTTCAAGAATTTTACAAAAAAATTTCAAATGATTTCATAGCCCATATTCATAAAGTTGAAAAATTATCACCAAATATTATTCAAATTATTGTTAAGTCAAAATTAGCAGCAAAAAATTGTAAAATTGGCCATATTTTTAGATTACAAAATTATCATTATCATGCCAAGAAAGTTAAAGACCAAATTATTGCAATGGAAGGAATAGCTCTTACAGCAATTGACATTGATCGTAAAAATGGGCTAATTACTGGCATAATTATAGAGGCTGGCGGCTCAACAAATTTAGTCAAAAATTTTAGAATCAATGAGCCCTGCATTTTTATGGGCCCTTCTGGCAAGGCATCTAAAATTGCTAAAAATAAAAATGTAATTCTCATTGGCTCAGGGAGAGGTAACCAACCCCTTGCTAAATTAGCCCAAATCTATAAAAAAAATGGTTGTAAAGTAATATTTTTTGCTACATTTAGAAATAATATTGAGATAGCAAATTTAGCAAAAATGCAACAATCTTGCTTTGAGCTAATATTGGCAATTGAAAATGAACAACCAAAAATTATCGATAAAACACCAAATACCCAGTTATTTCGTGGCAAGATAATTGACGCAATTAAAAATTATTTTATTAAAAATAATAATATTAATATTGACCTGATCTTTACTATTGGTAATAATTATCTAATGGATCAAATTGCTAAATTAAGACATGATGGCGATATCTTAGCCTTTAAAAATGCTAAATATGCAATTGCCAACCTAAATTCACCAATGCAATGCATGATGAAAGGAGTTTGCGGACAATGTCTTCAGAAAAAAATATTAAAAAATGGCAAAATCCAATATTATTTCTCATGCGCCAACCCTGATCAAAATATCGACGAAATAGACTTCCAACATCTTCATTATCGCATAGAGCAAAACTCTCTTTCTGAAAAAGTTACCAAATTATGGATTAAATATTTAGAACTAAACTCCTTTTGAAGCTTGCTCACCAGATCTAACTGAAGATGATGCAGCGGTTTTTATAGACGAATCTGGAACTTGGAAGTGGTTTTTACATATCTCATCTAAACTACATTGTGATTCACTAACCACTCTTAAATCTTCGTTATTAACAGGATAAATTTCATAATCCTTATCCACATCAACAGCATAAATGTTACCCATTTTCAAACCCATTTTATTAATTGCATCTATGTATGTTTTATTTTCAAGTTTATCCCGTTGCACGAACACTAATATATCACCCTCTTTTGTAAAATTACTTTCATACCCACTACAATCATGTTTTAGGCCGTGATTATTAACTTTAATTCCTTCTTTAATATAGTTAGCTACTTTTTCTGACTCAACTGCCATGACCCACTGTCTTTTATCTGGCATAATTCTTGTAATTTCACCTTCTTTAACGTATCCCACAAGATCGATAAAAAAATTTGTTAAACTTTCTGAACCTTTAAATTGTTCTTCAAATTCCTTGCAATAAGCCTTAAGGTAATTTTCATTTGCATATTTTTGAACAAATTCACTAATATTAAATCTTGAGCTTTGACTTAATTCTTTTTCTAATATAGAAAAGCTGTTTAATAGAATATGATATGGCGTAAATTCATCATTTAATCTTTCTTCTAAAAAAGATCTCCTTTTATCTAGAACTTCTTTTACTAGAAGACTTACTTCATCATCTGTTTTTTCTAATTCTGCTAATTGAATAAAATCTCTAACTGATTTTTTGGCACTAGATTGCCAAGCGTCATCAACAATTTTTGAGAATTTAGGAAATATTATTTTATCACCCAAAACAACCACTCTATCTTTACTTCCCATATAAAATATTAATTATTAATAAACATATTTATTATCAAACTCTTCGATCAATATTCTTACGTCAATTTGCTTTAAAAAATTACTTAAAATATCCTGAAAAGCAACATCTAATCTATTAATCTCAGATTTTAAATTTTTATAATCTCTAACTTCTAAGATATTTTGAGCCAAAAATATAAATTTCTCGATTTTACTTAATGATTTATTATTTTTTGAACCTCTTATTATAATTAAATTATTTAAATTAAATCTAAATTTATTAACAAAACCATCTTCTGGATCATTTCTGTCTCTCGCAATTAATTTTGGCGATATATTATTAAAATTATCTGATAATATTTTATCATTTTGATAATATTTTACAATTTTTTCAAATTTGATGATATCATCCTCAAAGTTATTATCAATTAATTGATCTTTTAAAAATGCAAATTCTTTTGATAAATCTTTATTGGCTAGTAATTTATCTTTAAACTTCAAATATGCGAGTGATAATATAGCGTCTTTATAATCTTGACTCAACATATTTTGAGCCAATATATTTTCCTCTACCAAATCCTCATTATAATTTACTAAGAAATTTTGATCTACTAACTCATCAATAATGATTTCTTGGTTAGAAATATCATAATCATCTTCAGACTCTTTAATATTTTGAACATTATCTACTTTATAATCATTAATATTATCTTGCTGCCAATTTTTAGTAATTTTTTTTAAATAACTAGTATTTTTATTATTTCTTACTTCACTAATTGAGTAAATAATAATTAATATTATAATTAATATTACTAATATAATTCCCCTTTTAACAAAGTTATCTTCAGCCTTATTATTATCTTTTAGCGTTATATTTTCGTTATTTTCTTTATTAGTCATAAAAATTTTTTAAGAATTTAAAATTATTGTAATTAAAAATATTATCGTTCCAAATTTTATTATCTAAATTTTTCACAATTTTTGTAATCTGCTGACTAAAGCATATTATTTGACTATCCTTGAATTTTTCAACTAAATTATGCTTAACCGCTAAATTATAAAAAATCTTAGCGCTATTTTGCGAGTACAATAATATATAAGGATAGTTGATGTGATTAATATTATTTAATAATAGAGTTGAAAAAGATTGATATTCCTTGGTTTTATAGCATATAAACTCACAAATATCAAACCCACAAATATCAAGATTCTTTTTTAGATCATAGCTAATAACTTGACCTCTTAAATAACAAAATCTTAATTCCTTACTTTTATTATTATCTTTTATTAATTTTATTAATGATAATACTGACCTATTTTTTGCAATCTCAATATTATAATAGCCATTATCTTTTAATATTTGACAGCTTTGCTGGCCAATTGCATATATTTTAATATTTTTTGGAAATTTATTTGCTAAAATTGCCCTACAAGCATTAAAGCTAGTAATAATTATAGATGATATATTATTGTTAAATAAAATATTACAATTTATATATTCAATATCAAATAAAGGTTCGTGATAAACACAATATCCATGTTCAGTTAAATAATTAGAAAATAATTTAGATCGATCAAAAGATCTAGTAATTAAAATATTTTTTGACATAGATACTTGATATGTTAAATCACTAAATATAATATAACCCAGCTATAGTGATTAATGCAACTACTATAATATAAATTATCAAGATATTATTTATTAATCAAATCAATAGAATTTTATTAATAAATAAGCTTGCTAGATTAATATTATACATTAAAACTAAAAAGATTCAGTTAATAACTAACATTATTTTTAAAAATGAATATCCACGAATATCAAGCAAAAAAACTGCTTTCACAATATGGTGTGCCAGTTCCTGAAGGCTATCCAGCATTTAACGCTGATGAAGCCCTTAAAGCGGCTCACAAACTACATGATAATGGTAATGAAGTATTTGTCGTTAAAGCTCAAATTCATGCTGGCGGAAGAGGAAAGGCTGGAGGTGTAAAAGTAGTTAAATCATATGCTGAAGTAGAAAATAGTGCCAAAGAAATGCTTGGTAAAATTCTTGTAACTCATCAAACCGGTCCCGAAGGTAAAGAAGTTAAAAGGCTTTATGTAGAAGCTGGCTCATCAATTAACAAAGAATTCTATTTATCAGCTGTAGTTGATCGTAAAACTAAAAAAATAGTATTTATGGTATCTACTGAAGGTGGAGTTGAAATAGAAGAAGTTGCTGCTAAAACTCCAGAAAAAATTATATCAGTTGCGATCGATCCAGCATCTGGTATTCAAGGATGCCATGCAAGAAAATTAGGATTTGCACTCAATTTATCTGGAGAAAAACTAAAAAAATTAACTAAATTAGTATTTTCACTATATGAAGCTTTTGTTAAAACTGATGCTTCTCAAATTGAAATTAACCCATTAGTAGAAACTGACAAAGGTGATATAATCTGCCTTGATGCAAAAATTAACTTCGATGATAATGCTTTATATCGTCAAGAAAAAATAAAAACATTACGCGACCTTGACGAAGAAGAGCCTCTTGAAATTGAAGCTTCAAATTATGACTTAAATTACGTAAAAATGGATGGTAAAATTGGCTGCATGGTTAATGGTGCTGGCCTTGCTATGGCAACTATGGATATAATTAAACTTTACGGATCATCTCCAGCAAATTTCTTAGATGTTGGCGGTGGAGCCACTAGAGAAAAAGTTACTGCTGCATTTAAAATTATTCTATCTGACGAAAATGTTAAAGGAATATTAGTAAATATATTTGGCGGTATTATGCGTTGCGATATAATTGCCAATGGTATTGTTGAAGCTGCCAAAGAGGTTAATCTTAGCGTTCCTTTGGTTGTTAGGTTAGAAGGAACTAATGTTAATCTTGGTAAAAAAATACTTGCAGAATCAGGAGTCAAAATTATCCCTGCAAATGATCTTGGCGACGCAGCCTCTAAAGTAGTTGAAGCTGTTAATTAAAAATATAAGTAAAATGTCTGTCTTAATAAATAAAAAAACAAAAGTAATTTGCCAGGGTTTTACTGGCTCTCAAGGAACATTTCATTCGCAACAAGCAATTGAGTATGGAACAAATATGGTTGGTGGAGTTACCCCAGGAAAAGGTGGTCAAACTCATTTAAATCTTCCAGTATTTAACACTGTTGATCAAGCTAAACAAAAAACCGGCTGCAATGCATCTGTAATTTATGTACCACCTCCATTTGCAGCAGATGCAATTATTGAAGCAATTGACAGTGAGATTGAACTTATTGTCTGTATTACTGAAGGAATACCAGTTCTTGACATGGTTAAAGTTAAAAAAGCTCTTGAAGGTTCAAAATCTAGATTAATTGGTCCAAATTGCCCAGGAGTTATAACGCCTAACGAATGTAAAATCGGAATTATGCCAGGACATATTCATAAAAAAGGAAGTGTTGGTATTGTTTCAAGATCTGGCACACTTACTTATGAAGCAGTCCATCAAACAACTAAAGTTGGACTTGGGCAATCAACATGTATTGGAATTGGCGGTGACCCAGTTAATGGCACTAACTTTATTGACTGCCTTGATATGTTCTTATCAGACCCCGAAACTCATTCAATGATTATGATTGGAGAAATTGGCGGCACAGATGAAGAAGATGCAGCAGCATTTATTAAAGAACAAGCTCAAAAAGGACGTTTCAAGCCAATTGTTGGCTTTATTGCTGGTAGAACTGCCCCGGAAGGCCGAAGAATGGGTCATGCTGGTGCAATTGTATCTGGTGGCAAAGGTGGTGCTGAGGATAAAATAGCAACCATGAAAGATGCTGGAATTGTAGTTGCTGACAGCCCTGCAAATTTAGGAGAAACCCTTTATAACCTTCTTCAAGATACTAATTCAAAAACCAGCCTAGCATAAAATTAATAATACTAAAATGAGCGACAGAAATAAAGCATTAGAAGCAGCATTATCACAAATTGACAAACAATTTGGTAAAGGTTCTGCAATGAAATTTGGACAAAGACCAGTTGTAGATGTTGAAGTAATACCTTCTGGTTCTCTTGCTCTAGATGTTGCACTTGGTGTAGGTGGATATCCAAGAGGCAGAATAGTTGAAATATATGGACCTGAAAGCTCTGGTAAAACAACACTTACTCTTCATGCAATTGCAGAAGCTCAAAAAGCTGGATTATCTTGTGCTTTTATTGATGCCGAACATGCTTTTGACCCTGTATATGCAAAAAATCTTGGTATTAATCTTGAAGATATGATCATTTCTCAACCAGATAATGGAGAGGCAGCCCTTGAAATTGCTGACACATTAGTAAGATCAGGTGCTATAGATCTAATTATTGTTGATTCTGTAGCGGCTCTTGTACCTCAAGTTGAACTTGAAGGAGGAATGGCTGATAATCAAATGGGTCTTCAAGCTAGATTAATGAGCAAGGCTCTTAGAAAGCTTACTTCAACAGTTTCTAAAACTAATGCAACAGTAGTATTTATTAACCAAATTCGTATGAAAATTGGTGTTATGTTTGGAAATCCTGAGACAACTACAGGTGGCAATGCCCTAAAATTCTATGCCTCAATTAGGCTAGATATTAGAAAAGGTAGTGTTATTAAAGATCAGGATGAAATTTTAGGTAATGAAACGAGGGTCAAAGTTGTTAAAAACAAAGTTGCACCTCCTTTTAAAACTGCAGAATTCGAAATCATATATGGCGAAGGTGTTTCAAAATATGGAGAATTAATCGACCTTGCCGTAAAAGCAGACATTATTGAAAAATCTGGCTCTTGGTATGCTTATGGCGGATCGAAAATTGGCCAAGGAAAAGAAAATGTCAAAAAATTTCTTAATGAGAACCCAAAAATTTCAGAAGAAATAGATCAAATAACTCGACAAAAACTTGGAATTAACAAAGCAAAGACTGGTGAAAAAATTGCTAAAAATTCCGAGAAAGAGGAATCCAAGAAAAAAGAAGCTATTGGCTAGAATTTGCAAATTCTGCTAAATTACGATAAATAAAACATTATCATGCACTCGTAGCTCAGCTGGATAGAGCGTCTGACTACGGATCAGAAGGTCAAGGGTTCGAATCCTTTCGAGTGCGCCATAAATATGCGCCTATATCTATATATAAATCTATAATTTTCTTAAATACACTCTTATCACCCTCTACTTTATCTGATATTGTTTAAAACTCCACCCTCCATTAGCAAAAATTTATATATTTATAGCGCTTTGTAGAGTGATTACTATTTTTTACACGTAATAAAGGAAGAGTAATAATACCAAATCCCATCTTTAGCTATACTATATATAGATCACCCCACAAGTGATTTTAATAATGTCAGTAGTTAGCGTTTGAATAAATGCGCAAACTTTATTTTCTAGCTCTTTTAAAGTTTTGAATATTTTATTTTAGCCTTTCATCTCTTAGTTAATACAAATATTAACTCCTTTGCTCTTTTTATATTTCAATTTTCTTTTGACTTACTTATAAATCTTGTAAAAAAATTAATAACGTAATTTATATAATATAGTGTTTTTGATTATTTTCTTTTTACTGCAATATTTGTTTGTTTGAAATTATTTTTCTCTAATATTGTTAATAATGTAATAAGTCTTGATATTTGAGCATCTTGATCAACATAGATTAATATTTTTGAATCGGAGTAATTTTTTGATAAAATATTTATTTTATTTCTAAGATTTGCCGCCTTATCAATTTGCAAATCATTAACTTTCCAACCAGCTATATCTTTATCTATATAGATTTTAATATCTTTTTTATCTATAATATTTTGCGAGATATTTTCTTCATCTTTTGGCAAATCAACCTTTAAGAAATATTCTGGAGCATTAAAATTTAAAATTAAAAATACTACTAAAATAAATATTACATCAATAAGTGGGGTCAGATCTGGCGCTAATTCAGAGATTAGATTTTTACGCCTATTGGCAATTATATTAATCATCGATATTAATTTTTGCTAATTTAAATGACTTAATATTTGCTAGATTTTGAATATTGCTAAGATATTTTTCACTAATCCTTAAATATATAAATGTAAAAAATAATGAAATAATGGCAATTGCAAGACCATATGCAGTGGTAAGCATTGCATTAAATAAGCCATCGGCAATCATAGAAGGTGCTACAGCACTATCTAATTTAGAAATAACTTTAAATGATTTTATCATACCTATAACAGTTCCAAGTAAACCTATCATTGGAGTTATAATTGCTATCATTTTCAAGCTATAAAGTCCATTTTGTAGAATATTCTGATATTCAATTAACTTAACTTCAATAATTTCATCTCTAAGATTCTTAGCAATTTCGCTATTTTTATCTAGAAGCTTTGATATCTCTGTATAAAATAGGCTATTTTGCACTTTTGGCAATCTAATAAAATAAATTAATCTTTCTAATATAATAATAGATGCAAGAAGCGAAAGAAAACATAGTGGATAAAATAAAAAACCTACCTTAGTGATTAAATCTATCATTAGCTAATTTTGAACTCAATAGGTACCTCAACCCAGCTTTTTACAGCTTTGCCACCGATAATAACTGGTTTAAATTGCCATTTTTTAACTGCATTAATTGCTGATTTATTTAATAATGGATATTGAGATTTTTTAAGAAATTCAATTTGCTCACTAACACCAGATTCAGATATTAATATTTTAAGATAAACAACACCCTCTTGACCTAATTTTAGAGATCTTTTTGGATAAATTGGCATTTCTTTATTGCCAATAGTTGAGAAATTTTTACTATATGCAATATTTTCATTATCAATAACATTAGAACTATTATTACCATTCTTACTGGAAGCTAATATAGTTTTTTTTATTTTATTATTATTTTTATTATTATTTGTTTGAGCAATCTTAGAATAAGATGAAATATTAGCCAATGATATAGATAAGTTGCTACCAATATTACTGGCAATAAAGCTGCTATTAATGTTTTTTTGCAGTAATAATAATATGAATATATGCAATAACACAGCTACTGCAATTGATATTATGTTGCGACTATTTATTATATTTTGTTGTGCAATATTATTTATAAACAAAGTAAAATAAAAAATTGATAATAATTATCATTTTATCTATTGAAAATTTATTTTACAACATTTAATTATAATGATAATCATTATCATTATATTATAAATTTTATGAAAATTATAAAATTAAAAATTGCCACATTATCACTGCTCATTTTTTTTCAATCGCCCATTTTGGCAAATGACGATCATAATAAAAAAATTATGGAAAAAATCATGGTGATTGGCAGTGTAGATAATATTAAAAACATTGCTGGCTCAGCTCATTATATTGACCAAGAGCAACTTGAGAAATTCTCTTACAAAGATATTAATAGGGTTTTAAAACAAGTTCCAGGAGTTAATATTCAAGAAGAAGATGGGTTTGGCTTAAGACCTAATATCGGCTTAAGAGGTGGTAGAAGTAATAGAAGTAACGATATAGTATTAATGGAAGATTCTATTTTAATTGCACCTGCCCCATATAGCGCACCAGATGCTTATTATTTTCCAAGAATATCAAAAATGTCAGGGGTTGAGGTTAGAAAAGGATCTTCATCTATTGAATTTGGCCCCAAAACAACAAATGGAGCTATCAATTTACTTACTAAAAATACTCCTAACAAAAAAACATATAATATCTATGCTGGCTATGGTAGCTTTAACAGCAATGTAATAAATATCAATTATGGTGATAAAATTGATAATTTATCCTTTTTAATCGATCTCTCTCATGAAAAATCAGATGGCTTTAAAAAAATTGACGCTGTTAATAAAAATACTGGCTATGACATTCAAGATGTAATGGCCAAATTTAAATATGAGACCGATCCAAATGAAGATATTTATCAATATATTGAGCTTAAATTAGGATATAGCCAAGAAATTTCAAACGAAACATATCTTGGCATAGAAGATAGTGATTTTTACAAAAATCCTTATAGAAGATATGCCGCATCTCAATTAGATAAAATGGAAAATGACCATCAAAAATACCATTTAAGACATTATATAGATTTTAATAATTTTGATTTAACAACAACAATTTATCGTAATGATTTTGCAAGAAATTGGTATAAATTAAAAACAAAAAATGTTACTAGCGCCCTTACCCAGAATAATTTAAAGTTAAGAGCCAATAATCGCAAATATTATTCACAAGGTGTTCAATCATTACTTACTTCGCAGTTTAATCATAAAAACTTATCTCATAATATCAAATTTAGCACCAGATATCACAGTGATCAGGAAAGCAGATTTCAAAGAGATGATACCTATAATTTAGCAAATGGTATAATGAATTTAACAAATTATGGAATTAACGGTCAAGCTGGAGACTCAGATAAAAAAAGCGACGCAATTTCAATATTTATTAGCGATGCTATAAAATATCAAAAATTAACAATTACTCCAGGTTTACGCTATGAAAATATTAACTCAAAACTAATAGACAGAAACTCTCCTACCAAAAATAATAATCACAATATTGTTGCTTTAATACCAGGAATTAGCGCAATATACCAACTACATCAAGATTATAATATTTTTAGCTCAATTCATAAGGGCTTTTCTCCACCATCTCCTTCATCCATAAATCAGAAATCTGAAAAATCTATTAACTACGAAGCTGGAATTCGCTTTGATAATAATATTGTTAAAAGCTCATTAATTGGATTTTTTAATGATTATTCTAATTTATTAGGAGAATGCTCACAATCATTAGGGGCAAATAATTGTAATATTGGCGATCAATATAATAGTGGTGAAGTTAATATTAAAGGCCTAGAATTTGAATTATCATATAATATATTCAATCATTTTAACCTTGATAATTTACAACTTCCTTTAACATTTAATTATACTTATAATGATGCTCGCTTTCAGTCAAGTTTTGATAGTGATTTTGAACAATGGGGTAGTGTTAAAAAAGGTGATCAATTACCATATATTGGCAAAAATCAGTTTTTTATTAGCCTTGGGTTAATTCACGACAAATATCAAATAAATTTAAATGCTAAATATCTTTCAAAAATGCGTTCAAAAGCTGGGTCAGGTATAATTGCTCAAAATGAATTAATCGATGACCATATAATAATTGATCTTGCTAGTGAGCTAGAAATTTATCAAAATACTAGATTATTCTTCAATATTGATAATTTATTTAATAAAAAATATATGGCATCTAGAACTCCAGATAGAGCAAGGCCAGGTAAACCACTAGCTTTTATGACTGGTATAAAGTATAAATTTTAATATTTGAATAGTAATTTTTTATAATTAATCTCAATAATATCTTTGGACAAAAATTTATTATTCATGCCTAAAATAATTTTTAAAACACTATTACTAATAATATTTTCATTTAATATTAATTGCCATGCCGGCTTTAAATCCGATAATAAAAATATCATAACATTTAATAGTGATGATGGTATAAAACTTCTTGAAACTAGCAGATTTAAAAATGACTTCTACACCCTCATTAATTTCTATCAACCACAAATTAACCCCATATATTGCAGTGCAGCAACTGCAACAACAATATTAAACGCCCTAAATTACAGTAATATTTCCAATCAAAAGCATAGGCAAATTTTAAAACCCTTATCTCAAGGAGGGGGAGTAATTAAATACCACCTATATGATCAGGAACATTTCTTTAATAGCAAAACCGATAAAATCAAAAATATTAACATTATTAACTTTAAAATACCTAAAAAAATTACTAAAAACAAAGCTCATTATGACCCAGGAGTTACTTTAAGCGAATTTAGTAAAATATTATCCAATATTTATGATCTCGATATTACCAAAAAACATGTTACCAACTCTAGTAAAAAGGATTTTAATCAATTTAAGCAAGATTTAATAAACACTTTAAATAATAAAAATAAATTCATTGTTGCTAATTTTCATGGCAAAAAGCTCAAATTAAAAACTCATGGCCATATATCGCCAATAATTGCTTATAATGAACAAAATAATAAAATTTTAATTATGGATGTTGCCTTGCATAAGCAATTATGGTATTGGGCAGATATTAAAAAATTTTACAATGCTATGAAAACTAAAGATGGTAAAAATTATCGTGGCTATCTCATTATTAGTAAAAAATAATGTATATTAACTTCAAAAATCATACAACCTACTCCCTATGTAAGGGTGCAATTAAAATAAATGAACTAATTGAAAAAGCTAAAGAATATAAAATGCCAGCAATTGGCATAATGGATATTAACAATCTTTTTGGAGCTTTAGAATTTTCTTCAATTTGCAAAAAAAACTCAATACAGCCAATTCTTGGATGCGAATTAACTATTGATCTAGAGCAAAATGACAATAACTATCAACATAATATTGAAAGTTCTTTTATTGCCCTACCCCTAATTGCTAAAAATGATATTGGTTATAAAAATCTGCTATATTTAGCCAGCAAATGCTACATAGATAAACAACAAGGACTATCTCCACATGTTAAATTTAGTGAATTAAAAAAATATAATTCTGGTCTTATTGCTTTTTCCGGTGGTTTAGATGGATTTTTAGCAAAAAATCTACTAATGAATCAAGAAAATAATGCTATAAAATTACTTAAAGAATTTCAGGATATTTTTAAAGATGATTTTTTCATTGAAATAAATAGACATAGCAAATCTCAAGAAATTAAAATAGAAGATCAATTAATTAAAATTGCCCTTAATCATGATATTGCATTAATTGCATCAAATGATGTTTATTTTTTAAATCAAAATATGCATGAAGCGCAAGATATCCTCAATTGCATTGGAGAAGGTCAAGTTCTTCATGATGATAGTAGAATAAAAAAATCTCCTCATCAATATTTTAAATCCACTGAAGAGATGAAAGAATTATTTTGTGACCTACCAGATGCAATAGAAAATAGCATTAATATAGCCAAAAAATGCCATATTATGGCATTTGAGCGACCCCCTTCTTTGCCAAAATTCTCTACCAAGGACGGATTTGATGATGGCACAGAATTAAAAAAACAAGCCCATGAGGGATTAAAAGAAAAACTAACTTTAAAAGCAAAAATAGAAGGATTAAGCGATAATAAAATCAGAGAAATTGAAAAAGAATATTTTGAAAGATTAGATTATGAACTTTCCATAATTATTAAAATGGATTTTCCAGGATATTTTCTAATTGTATCAGATTTTATTAAATGGGCCAAAAATAATAATATTCCTGTCGGACCTGGAAGAGGATCAGGTGCCGGTTCAGTTGTGGCATGGGCGTTAAAAATTACCGATCTTGACCCAATTAGATTTGGATTACTATTTGAAAGATTCCTAAATCCCGAAAGAGTTTCAATGCCAGATTTTGATATTGATTTTTGCCAAGCTAGAAGAGATGAGGTTATTGATTATGTTCAAAAAAAATATGGCACAGAATATGTTGCCCAAATAATCACATTTGGAAAATTGCAAGCAAGAGCTGTATTAAAAGATGTTGGCAGAGTTTTACAAATGCCTTATAATCAAGTTGACAGAATATGTAAACTAATACCATTTAATGCAATTGAAGCTGTTACACTTGAAAAAGCAATTGAAATGGATGAAGAGCTACAAAAGGCAATTAAAGAAGATGAGCAAATTAAAAAATTAGTTGATATTGCCCTTAAATTAGAAGGGCTTAATCGCCATGCTTCAACTCATGCCGCTGGCGTTGTAATTGGAGATAAGCCACTTCACGAAATTTGCTGCCTATATAGCGATAAAATTGGCGAAATGCCAGCTGTTGGCTATTCAATGAAATATGCAGAAGCTGCAGGATTAGTTAAATTTGACTTTTTAGGATTAAAAACTCTTACTACAATATCCAAAACAGTAGAATTAATAAAATCTAACAGAAACATTAATGTTAATATATCTGAAATCAAATTAGATGATAAAAAAACATTTGAAATGCTAGCTCAAGGAGATTCAATTGGAGCATTTCAAATTGAATCATCAGGAATGAGATCAGTACTCAGGCAAATGCGCGCTGATAAGATTGAAGATATTATTGCTCTAATTTCACTATATAGACCAGGTCCAATGGATAATATTCCAACCTACATTAAAAGAAAACATGGTCAAGAGCAAATCTCATATCCCCACCCATTATTAGAGCCTATACTTAAAGAAACTTATGGAGTTATTGTTTATCAAGAACAAGTAATGGAGATTGCAAGAGTTCTTGCAAAATATAGTCTTGGAGGTGCCGACCTACTTAGAAGAGCAATGGGTAAAAAAATAAAAGAAGAAATGGATAAACAACGTAAAATTTTTATCGCAGGAGCAAAAGAAAATAATGTCGATGAAAAACAGGCTGGTGAAATATTCGACTTAGTTGATAAATTTGCTGGATATGGATTTAATAAATCTCACGCAGCAGCCTATGCATTAATATCATATCAAACTGCTTATTTAAAAGCTCATTTTTTACCCGAATTTTTAACGGCTTCAATCAATCTTGAGATTGACAATGCTGATAAAATAAATATATTTCTACAAGTTGCCAAGAACCACAATATACAGGTATTACCACCTGATATCAATAAAAGTCAGGCTCTTTTTTCTATTGAAAAAATTTCATAAATAATGATTGGCCTATATTCCAAATTAAAAAATATTAAAGAATCCTGCTCCCTGCCAAAGACCCCAATTGACGCACAGCCATATATTATTCAAGAGATAATTAAAAATTTTCACAAAAATGATATAATATTTATTGCCAATAATGATATAGATATTGCAAGAATTGAGCAACAAATTAGATTTTTTGGTCATAATAATCTTGAAATAATAAATATTCCAGCATGGGATTGCCTTCCTTATGACTCAACATCGCCAAAACCCTTAATTGCCAATGAAAGAATTAAATCTCTCTATAAATTAGCAACAAGAAATGATAGTAAAAATTTTTTCATAATTACCTCAATTAACTCTTTCATGCAAAAAACCTTATCACTAGATGCTATTAGTGATTTAGGTCTTTATTTAAAAGTTGGAAGCAAGATATCAATTAGTCAAATTGCTAAATTTCTTATAAATAAAGGCTATGAAAGACAAGCAGTTGCTAATGATATTGGCGATTTTGCAATTAGAGGCGGAATAATTGATATAGTATTACAACAAGCAGCTGATTTAATTGGTTATCGCATTGATTTTTTTGGCGAAGAAGTAGAATCAATCAAAATTTTCGATCCATTAACTCAAATTTCTCAAGAATTAGTAAAAAATATCGAAATATTACCCGCATCTGAAGTTATATTATCCGGCAACACTATTGAATCATTTAAAAATAATTATCGCAAAATATGTCCTAATTGGATTGATGATCAATTATATAATGCCATTTCAGATAATAGAAGCTATATTGGCATGGAGCATTTTTTGCCATTTTTTTATGATAATAACTTAACATCGCTAATTAACTACACTAAAAATCCAGTTATATTTAATGATAGCAATATTTATAACCTAGCCAAAGAAAGAAATAACATTATTAAAGAATCTTATAATAGTAGAATATTTGAATATAAACATAATAAAGATAATATATCGCAACCAATAGATCATAAACTATTATATAAAAGCAATGACGAAGTTATAAGTGAAATAAAAAAGCTAATAAATATTGAATTTTGCCAATTTGAAGATGCAAATCATTCTAGAAAAATAAATTTAGAAATTAAAATAACTCCTGATTTTGCTCTTGCAGGAAGAGCAAATAAAAGAGACCCTTTAGAATTATTTAAAGATTTTATTTTAGCAAAAATTAATGAACAAAAAAATTCTAAAATTAAAATATTTATCGCTTTTCTAACTCAGAGTTTCGCAGATAGAATTGCTAAAATTCTTCCAGATTATGAAATATATTGTCATAATATTACTAATTTTAATCAATTAGATTTTTTTAAAAATAATAAAATTAATAGCTCAATTCTGCAAACTCATTTTGGCTTTTATAGCGAAGATATAATACTTATTGGAGAGCAGGCAATTTTTGGTGAAAAGCAAGTTACTTCCAAAAGAAGTAATAAAAATAATGCTCAAAGATTAATGCAAGAAGGTCTTGCTATTAATGAGTCTGAATTAGTTGTTCATCGAGATCATGGTATAGGCAAATTTGATGGTATTCACACCATTAATACCAATAACACTAAAACTGATATGATAAAAATTATCTATGGTGGCAATGATATATTATTTGTTCCAGTTGATGATATAAACTTAATTAGTCGCTATGGTTCAGAAAATCCATTAATACAACTTGATAGATTAGGAGCTTCATCATGGAAAAACCGCAAAGCCAAGATTAGAAAAAAAATTAAAATTGCCGCAGAAGAGCTTCTTAAAATTGCCGCAGCAAGAAAGCTGAAAAAATCAGCCATTTTTTATCCTGATCAAAATTTCTATGATGAATTTTGTCGCAATTTTCCTTTTATTGAAACTCAAGATCAATTACAAGCAATTAATGATGTTACTCAAGATCTTGAAAGCGGAACACCTATGGATCGCCTAATTTGTGGAGATGTTGGCTTTGGCAAAACAGAAGTTGCAATGAGGGCTGCAGCAATAATAATAAGCAATAATAGTAATAATATTAAAAATCAAATTGCAATTATAACCCCAACCACCCTACTTTCAAAACAACATTACAAAAACTTCAAAAATAGATTCAACTCAATCAAAACCAGTATTGTTCAATTATCAAGATTAGTTAAAAATAGTGAAGCAAAATTAATCAGAAACCAAATTGAAAATGGTGATGCACAGATAATTATCGGCACCCACTCCTTATTGCAAAATAACATAAAATTTAATAATCTCGCATTAGCAATCATTGATGAAGAGCAGCATTTTGGTGTAGCACAAAAAGAAAAATTAAAAAAATTACGTAATAATGTACACATACTTAATTTATCCGCCACTCCAATTCCAAGAACCCTTCAAATGTCTTTAACTGGAGTAAAAGATTTAAGTCTAATTGCAACCCCTCCCCTTGATAGATTATCTGTTAGAAACTTTGTTATGCCATTTGACAATATTATAACAAAAGAAGCAATAATGAGAGAATATAATAGAGGTGGCAAAATATTCTTCGTTGTACCAAGGGTTAAAGATTTGCACGAAATAATGCCAAAATTGCAAAAATTACTACCCGATCTAAAGATAGCATGCGCACATGGACAAATGCCAGTTAATGAACTAGATGATATCATGAATGAATTTAGCGACTCCGATACTGATATTTTAATTTCAACAACAATTATTGAATCTGGAATAGATATTTCCATTGCCAACACCATGATTATCTATAAAGCTGAAATGTTTGGATTATCGCAATTATATCAATTAAGAGGAAGAGTTGGTCGCTCTAAATTGCGAGGATACTGCTATTTTATGACTGATCGCGGCAAAAAAATCAAAGATAGCGCCAAGAAAAAGCTAGAAGTTATGCAAAATCTTGACTCCCTTGGGGTAGGATTTAATATAGCATCTCATGATATGGATATTAGAGGTAGTGGAAATTTACTTGGAGATGAGCAATCTGGACATATAAAAGAAACTGGCGTTGAATTATACCAACAAATGCTACTTGAAACCATAGATAAATTAAAAAACTCTTCTGAAATAAATTCAAATCAAGAAATAATCACATCAGAAATTGATCATTCAATTCAAATAAAACTATCAATATCTTTATTGATACCCAAAGATTATATTGAGGATTTATCTTTAAGAATGAGTTTCTATAAAAAAATTGCACTTATAAAAAATAATGATGATCAAGAAGCATTATGTAATGAAATGAATGATAGATTTGGAAAAATACCCCAAGAGGTAAATAACCTAATGGAGATTGCAAAAATTAAACATCAATGCTACCTAATTAACATAACATCAATTACAACTGGCCAAAATACAATATTAATAGCTTTTAAAGATAATAAATTCAGAAATCCTGATAAATTACTCAAATTAGTTTTTTCCAGTAATAATAAAATAAAAATTAACCCCGATCAGAAATTAGTTTTTCATTGCCAACTAATCAATGATCAAGCAAAAATTAATAAGGTGTATGAAATTTTAAAAATTATCCAGCAATTATAATGAAAATAAGCGAAATCATAACCAAAATACTACTCTTCTTTGTTAAAATATATAGATTTTTTTTTGAATCAAAAGATGAAATTCAAGAAAAATATTACAGCCAAAAAAATCATGAACAAGATAATTATTATGAGAATAAGGAAGATAGTAACAACATATTATCAAAATATGATGAAGAATTAGATAAAAATAATGTCAAAAAAAATAAGGCAGAAATAAGACCAGAATCACATCATCAGCGCAATCTTAGCATTGAAACTGGAGGACTTGAAGCACAAGAGCAAAAAAATACCAAATCTGAAGATATCTGGGATGACAGATCTGAAGAAGTAGACAGAATGGGAACTGAAGGTGGTATAAAATCAATCAACACTACCGCAAAAAGATCAATGCTTTGGCGTTTAAAAAGAAAACGCCTTGATAAAGAAAAAGATGAAATCAGCGATAAAATGGAAATTGCTCAAGAAAAAAAAGCAAAAATGCAAGATCGCATTAAAAATAACAAGGACAACCCATCAGGCAGATCTTTATAGAATAATAAATATATGAGGCACCCAGCTTCTAGATTGTAAATTTTAAAGTAATAATAGATCCTTGCTTAATTTTTGATTTAATATCTATCTGCCCTTTCAGCAGATCAAGTAAATGCATTACATTTTCAAAGCCAATACCATATGAATTTTTCTTTTTAATTTTTTTATCATTTGAGATATTGCCACTTAATATATTGTCAATTTCTTGTTGACTCATACCGCATCCATTATCTTGGATTGCAATTTCAATAAAATTATTTCTTTTATTATATTTTGATGAAATATTTATTTCAGTGTTATTATTGCTATATTTTATTGAGTTAGATAATAAATTTAAAATTACTTGCTCAAATCTTCTTTGATCAGTATTTAGCAATATATCATTAGACAATTGACAATTAATCATAATATCCTTCTTATCTGCCATATCGCCACATAATTTAACGACCTTTTTGATAATATGATCAGGATTGAATTCATTAATTTTAGTCAACATCATCTTACCCTTTTTAGCCTGATTATCATCTAATATATCTTCAACATAGCTAGTCATTACAATTGATTGAATCAATAATAAATCTACCAATTCTTTTAATTCATTATTACTAATTATTTTTTTATCATTAGCCAGTAATTCTGTTATACCCCTAATTCCATAAATGTGATTTCTTAAATCATGAGATGTTGAATTAAGAAACTTAGCTCTATTTATCTCTGATTTTTTTACAAATCTATTTAAATTTACTAATTTAAACCTTTTTTTTCTTTCATTTTTGAAAATAAAAATAAGTGAAATTAAAGTAAAAGTAACAATAAATAATAGCTCAATAAATTTAAAAATATAATCGCTAAAAATAGCGCTTATTTTATATGTATCATTAAATTTAACTAAAATAAAATAATTACTATTAGCAATTTTTCTAATTTTAAAACTCGATTTTAAACTAAAAATAGAAATATTACTTAGCTCTTTTATATTATTTTTTTGCATAAATTCTAGGCTATTCTTTAAATCATTAAGATCTATTTGCGATATATTAACCAGATTCGATTTAATAATATCTAAATTTTGATCAATAATAAATGACTCCATATCCTTATTGCTCAAAATATTGCTAATTTTAGATAATAAACTATCAATTTTAAAGCCTATCACTATTGATCCCACATATTTTTGATCTAATTCTACTCCTATACCAGCCGGAATCATATATACATTACTTGTAGACCCTTTAACAATATCTCCTAGAAATAAATCATTAAAATTATTTTTAGTATATTTAAGATAACCTCTTTTTGAAAGATTTATCGGATCCTTTAATACTCCATAATATGAATCAACTATTATATTATCATTAATATCAACCCACGAAAAAAAAGTAATAGGTATATTTTGCGAAAAATTAATATCTACTGTATATTTTTTTAATATATCATAAATTTTATTATTATTATCATAATCATTACTTATGTGATGCGACATAACTTTCATTAAATATTGAGTATATTCCATGACGCTAGCAAAATGCTTTTCAGACTCAGATAAAGCTACATCAAATTCATGATGGATACAGCCCTTTTTTTGAGAGTTAGTAAATAATACATAAATTGAAAAAATAACAATAAATAACAAAGATATTATTGGTATAATTGGATATGATTTTATAAAATATTTTGAAAAATATTTTAGTGAATTCTTCATTTTACATATATTTTTTTTAAACACATTCTTTACTAATTAAAATAATTGAATTTTACTTTACAAACACCATTTTACAAATATAGCTAAATATTATTTATTAATAATTTATTATAATTAAATTCCTCTCGCTGACGATCTCAGATCTTTACCATCATTCATTAAAGCGTTAACTAGTAAAACTTCTCCTGCTCCTTGCTCATCATCTGTTGTTCTGCGTCTTTTACGTCTACTGCATGAAGGAGATAATGGTGAAGCCGAAGGAGATAATGATGAAGTTGGTGAACCATGTTGTTGCAAGAAGCTTGAGGAAGATGGAGTTCTGGATGTATTTCTTTGATTATATTCGCACCCACTGTTAAATACATTTTCAAAATTTCTAATCTCACTTGGCGTAATATTTTGATCTTCAGCACGATTTAAGCTCTTACAAATCATCGAGAATTTCTCCACGAATTCTTTGTGTTTAGCTTTACTATCTAACTCTATTTTCCTCTGCTTTGACTCTACAGGAAACGCCATTTCTATTAGCTCCTTTCCTGCAGTAACACATCCAAAAAGCTTCATTGCTTTAGCACTCCAAATACCATCAGTCACTATATTTATACCACTCTCTGATCTCTTGTGAATCATTGAATTTTTCGATGATATTTCTTGATCACCACATTGAGTTGAGAGAACATATCCCGCATTCAACTTTATTGCTGTTGCTTTTAACATATCTGGTATATATTTCGCAACACCTTTGATTATTTCAGGGCCAATAACTCTTAACATATCATCAGTTATACCATCATTATTAACTAATTCATCCCACTCTTCTCTGGTAATGTTACGACCAAGTTTCTGATATATATCACTCCACAATTCCTTTCTTTCTTCATCCTTGCACCCATCTATTTCATCAGAACCTAAAACATTAGTAATAGGTGCATATGTGACTTTTGCTAATTCCTTACCTCTACTTTGATCAGCTTCATTAGTAACCATCGCAAAAGGTCCAACACAAAAAAATGCGTGATTCATTTTTAGGAGAAGTGGCGGTAATTTAACTACAAGAAGAATTTTTAATCTTTGTGAAAAATTTGGAATGT
>CERI01087884.1_pt1 | contig 26895 bp, 30 predicted proteins | sample 350261 | NCBI WGS metagenome assembly CERI01 (sample SAMEA2620979, study PRJEB7988) | marine metagenome | isolation source: saline water (ENVO:00002010), including
ACAGCAGTAGAAGATGAATGTGGAGTATGTGGAGGTGATGGTTCAACATGTGCTTCTTTATCTTGTACTGATTTGCCAGCGGGTGATAATACTTTATACGTAGCTGCAGATGGAACAGTATACTATAATTTTACTACCACAGTTGCAGGTTTTCAATTTGATGTTGAGGGAACAACTATGACAGGAGCATCAGGTGGTGATGCTGCTAGCGCTGGATTTACAGTATCAGCTGGTGGTTCAACAGCATTAGGATTCTCATTCTCAGGTGCTACAATCTCAGCTGGTTCTGGTGTTTTAACAGAACTAACTTTAGCTGGAGCACCTACAGGATTATCTGGTATTGTGCTATCTGATTCTGGTTCACAAGATGTTACTGGTTCTACCTCTCAATCTGAATTGTGTGTAGAATAATTTAATCTTACATATAAGTTAACTATTAAGCCCCCAAATGAATTTTGGGGGCTTTTTTGTTTATACAATTATTTTAATATTTTGTAATATATTTATATGAAAAATATTTTTTTATTAATTTTTTGTTTTTCCTTCAACTTTATTTTTTCGGATATTGGAGTAGAAAAGATAGCAAGTGGTTTTGATAAACCTGTTTTTATATCTTCTATACCAAATAGTAATGATTCTTATGTTGTTTTAGAACAAAAAGGAACAATTAGAATAATTAAGAAGAATCAAGTTATGCGATCTTATTTTTTAGATATAAGGGATAGGGTTCATAGAATATTATTTCCTGCTGATGAAATGGGATTATTAGGTCTCGCTTTTGATCCAAAATTTGAAATAAATAATTATGTTTATATTCATTATAACGATAAAAATGATAATACGATTATATCAAGATTTAAAGTTTATGATGGTATTGCAAATAAAGTATCAGAAAAAAAAATTTTACAAATAAAACAGCCTTATTCCAATCATAATGGAGGAACTATTACTTTTGGTTTAGATGGGTATCTATATATTGGTCTTGGAGATGGAGGATCAGTAGGTGACCCTGAAAACAGAGCACAAGATTTATCTAATTTGTTTGGTTCTATTTTAAGAATTGATATTAATACTGATGATAATTATCTAATACCAAAAGATAATCCATTTAAAAATATTGAAAATGCTAAATCAGAAATTTGGTCTTATGGACTTAGAAATCCATGGCGATTTTCTTTTGATGCATTAACAGGAGATATGATTATTGGAGATGTAGGACAATATTTATGGGAAGAAATTAATATAGAGTACTCAGGTGGTGAGGGTGGTAAAAATTATGGTTGGAATAAAATGGAAGGAAATCATTGTTATCCAGAAGATACAAAAGATTGTGAAAGTGATGAGTTTATAATGCCTGCATTTGAATATCCTAATAATGCAAACTATGTTAAAATTCTTTTAGGTATTAGTCAGATGAATATGGATGGGTGTTCTATTACAGGTGGTTATGTATACAGAGGTAGTAATATCCCAAATCTTTATGGAAGATATATTTTTGGAGATTATTGTACAGGTAAAGTTTGGAGTATTAAAATTGAAGAGGGTAAAGGCAGTGATGTTATAGAACATACATCATCTATTATGAAAAGTATGGGTGAAAAAGAATTTTATCTTTCTTCATTTGGTCAGAATAATGATGGTGAAATATTTATTGTAGATTACAATGGAACAATTTACAAACTTGTGAATATATAAATTAGTGCTGTTCCATTTTTTTATATTATTTTCATTTTTAATAGCTGTTCCAGAAATTGATCAGCCTGTTGAACTATCAGGTCCCGATCACATAAGTTTAATTGTTCATCAAGATTTAATTAATGATTTTTTTATTAATTTGGGTAAAATAAAAGGCAAGAAAAAATCATTTGATTGGAATCTTAAAAATCCTAAGATTAATATCTCAAGTGAGAAAGCTGTTTTTAATGCAGAAATTCAATTGTACAATAATTTATTAAGTGTTACTCAAGATGTTGTAGGTAAAGTTGATGTATCTTATGATAAGCTTAACAATTTAATTATAATTAAAATTGTTGACGCTGATGTTATTATAGATATAGCTGGTTATGATATAGGTAAAATTGATATAGCTGGTTATTTTTCTAAACCTTTAAAATTAAATGGACCTCAGGCAGTTTCAGATAATATCGAATTTGCAATGCCTTCAGGTATTAATAAAAAGATTGATGTTGTCGTTAATTCATACTCATTAAAATTAATAGAAGGTGGAATAAAGTTATCAACCAGTTTAGGTTTTAATAATATAATTAAAGAATAAGTACTTAATAAGAACTTCTTAAGGTAGTCTGGTTTTTTGAAAAGTCAAAAAAGCCAAAATTTAGAGCACTTCCACCTGGTCCAGCTAAAACCATATTTGAAATTTTCACATCATTTATCTCATTAAGGTATTCAACATTTACAGAGCATAGTAAATGTTCTCCCTTAGGTATATGTTTTCCTTCAAATGAAAAAGCAAGAATCATTTTATCATTATGTGAAGTATTAAAACCATGAAGTTCAAGATACCCACCATCAATATCAATTAATTTTACGCCTTCAAATTCAAATTGAATTCCATAGATATCATCTGATGATTCAATCCAAAGATCAAGCATATTATTATTTGAATTTAGCCAAATAATATTTTCTTCTAAAGTATTTGGCCTCTGAAAGTCAGGTTTTTCATGTTGTAAAATTCCTCCAACAACAACAATTCCAAGTATTATTATTGATATAATTGATACTAAATTTGTATTATTTTTAAGATTCATACCTATAATATAAAAATTAAATTAAATATAGTTTTAACATTATGTAAAAATATTATGTATAATTGTTTTAATTATTTAATTTTAAAAGTTTAGAAAAGTAATAGAAAGGGGAAAACATGTCTATAATTAAAAATTTATTATTATTATCTTTTTTTAGTTTTGTTTTAAGTGGTACAGTAACTGAGTTATATAAAGTAGAAGGAATGCATTGTCAGTATGGTTGTGCTAATAAAGTAAAATCTCTTATATCTGAAATAGATGGAATAAAAAATTGTGAAGTGGATTTTGAGTCTTCTCTAATGACTGTTGAATTTGATGATAATAAAGTAAATTCCGAATTAATCTTATCTGTAATGTCTGACAAAACAACTTACAAGTCGGAAAAGTATATTAATAAAAAAGAAAAAAAATCATTCTGGAATAATTTAAAAAAAATATTTGGATAAAATATGTTTAAAGTCGGATTAATTTCAGGTTCTATTTTTTCGATGTTATCTGTTATTTTAGGTGCATTTGGAGCTCATTATCTTAAAAATACTTTAAGTGAATATTCACTCTCTATATTTCAAACGGGAGTTTTTTATCAATTTATCCACTCTTTAGGAATTTTATTTATTGCATTGCTCTCTCATAGTTTAGACAATATTAATCTAAACTTATCTGTATGGTTTTTTATTACAGGAATTTTTTTATTTTCAGGAAGTCTTTATCTTCTTGCTTTGACAGATGTAAAATGGCTTGGAGCTATAACTCCTATTGGTGGCATGTTTTTCATTTTAGGTTGGTTTGCTTTAATAATAAAATCTTTTAAAATATGAGGTATGTATGATTTATAGCTTAATGCTTGTTCTAATTTCTTTTTGTTTTAATGCGACATATAGTGTTGGTGATAAAATCAATATTGGTCATCAAAACATGGAATTTGATATTTGTTATGGCTCTGACTTAGATCCTAATGGAGATGGAGTATTTCAATTAGTCGAATTAAATGGAGATTTAAATGGTGGAGATTACTATGTAACAGTTATTGAAATGTCAGCATCATGGTGACCATCTTGTTATACAAGTTTATCAAGTTTTGATAATTTTCATTCAACTTTTAGCGATAATGATAATGTTTTTATTTTTACATCTTTAGCTGATATAGGACAACCGTATTCTTGCTATCAATGGGGTAACAGTGGAACTGCAGGAATTCCGATGGTAACAGATGATAGTGGAAGCCCTATATGGAATTTATTTAATACTGGGAATTATTTTCCAAGTACAGTCTTTATTGATCATACTATGTCTGTTTATTATCAAGATTCAGGATGGTCAAGTTCATATGCTATAACTAAGGTTAATGAAATGATTAATAATTTAGAAAACTCATTAATCCTTGCAACTTCAAATGATTTGAACATACTTACTGGGGATGGTGATGAAACGTTAAATCCTGGCGAGGATTTTGAATTAATTATTTCTATTTCTAATAACTCTTTTTATATAGATGCAACTAATGTTGAAGCAAATATTCTTGATTCTAATAATATTTCATTTATTAATAGTAATCTAGATTTTGGAACAGTAGAAGTAGATGAAACATCATCGATTATATTATCTGGAACAGTATCAGATGATTCAATATTAGGCGAAGATATTTTTGATATAAATATATCAGCATCCTACATAGATAATTTTGGTAATAGTCAGGTAGATGAAATTGATTATAGTTTTTCAATAAATATTTCATTAAATCAACAAGGATTTCCATTTGATACTAATAGTGAAATCAAGCCAAGTCCTTTAGCGATAGATTTCCTAAATAATAATCAAAATCAGATTATATTTGGTGATAATAACGGTTTAGTTCATGTTGTTGATTCTAATGGTGAAGAGTTTGTAAATGATACATTTCCATTTGATACTAATAATCAAATATGGGGTTCAATTGCATCTGGATATATTAATCAAGATGAAAATATGGATATTGCAGTTGTATCAAAAAGTAAACATTTATATGTCTTAGATAGAGAGGGTTTACTATTAGACTATAATGCTAATAAGTTTTTAATTGGAACACCTGCTTTAGGTAATCTCGATTCAGATGAAGATTTAGAAATTGTATTTGGTTCTTTTTCATCCTCACCAAAATTATTTGCAGTAAATATAGATGGTACTGATGTTTTAGGTTTTCCTATTGATTTATCTAAATCTCAGAAAGGTCCTGCTTTAGCAGATTTTAACTCTAATGGTAGAGATGATATCGTAATTGGCACAGAAGATGACGAGGTATTTCTTATTTATGATGATGGTACTATCGCACCTGGTTTTCCATTTATAGCAACTAATAAAATTAGAAGTGCACCATCAATTATCAATTATAATGATTCAATGAATATTTTAGCTTGCTCAACTGATGGTATTATATATTGTATCAAAGATGATGGAACATTAAGGTTTTCATTTGAAGCTGACAATGATATATATACATCTCCATCTTTTTTAGAATCCGATCAAGGGTTAATGATATTTTTTGGAACTGATAGCGGAACTTTATATGCTTTAAATATGAATGGGGAGCTTTACGATGGGTATCCAAAAGGTATTAGTGAAGGATTTGATTTTGGTCCAATTGTTGGTTCTGTTATTTTTGAAGATTTAGATTCTGATGGATTATCTGAGATTGTTTTTGGTTCTGAAACAGGTAAAATGAATGTTTTAAAAAGTTTAAATAATTCATATGCAGATTTAGTTTTTTATAATAGTTTTCCAACAACCAATACATTTGGTTACGCTTCATCAGCTATCATTAGTGATATAGATCAAGATAATGATTTAGAAATCATATCAGGAACAACGGGAGATATTATCGTTCATGATGTAAAAGAATCATCAAGTTCATCAGGTTATTGGAATATGTATAGAGGAAATAATCATAGAACTGGATTTTATGATTACAGTATGCAATGTTTTCCTGGCGACATTAATTTTGATTCTACTGTAAACATTCTTGATATTGTTACGTTAGTCAATGTTGTTGTAAATTCTTCAGATTTGTCAGGAAATGAGTCTTGTGCAGCAGATTTGAATTCAGATGGTATTATTAATATTTTGGATATTGTCACATTAGTAAACGTTATAGTCTCATCAGATGACTAAAATAAAAGTAAACTATTTAGAAGATTTAAGAACATCATCATTGCATCTAGATTCAAATTCAATCATTGAAACTGATGCTCCAAAAGATAATACTGGTTTAGGTAGAAAGTTTTCTCCAACTGATTTGGTAGCATCATCTTTAGGAAGTTGTTTATTAACAATTATGGGTATTGTTGCAAAAAGAAATAATTTTGAATATGACAATACTTATGCTGATATTGAAAAAGAAATGTCAGAAAAACCTCGAAGAATATCAAAAATCAATATAGGAATTTTTTTTGATAAAAATTTAAGTGTCGACGAAAAAACAATTTTAATTAGATCGTGTAAGCATTGTCCCGTTCATAATAGTTTAAATAAAGATATTGAAATTAATATAAACTTTAATTAAGGTTAGATTTGAAGCAAAAACATTTTATTGATTTTCACAAAGGCATTAATTCAATTTTTATTTTATTATTAATGTATTATTTTGATTCATGGAATAATATAGTTGCATGGATTTATTTAGCTCTTCATGGAACCTATGGTTACATGTGGATACTAAAAAGTAAAATATTTCCTGATAGACAGTGGGAAAGTAAGACGAGTATTAGATACGGTCTATTTATTTGGTTAGGTCTAAGTCTATATTGGATTTCTCCCTATATAATTATTTCTGGAAATAGTATTTTGCCGTTTTCTATCCCAATGTATCCTATCTATATTTTCTTTTGTTTAACAATTTATATTTTTGGAGTTTTTCTACATTTTACTTCAGACATGCAAAAGTATATCCAGCTCAAGTATAACCCATCTAATTTGATTGATAATGGAATGTTTAAATCATTAAGGAATACAAATTATTTAGGTGAATTATTGATTTATTTAGGTTTTTCATTATTGGCTTTAGATTGGACTCCAATTATTGCATTAATGATTTTTATTATTTTTATATGGATTCCTAATATGTATAAAAAAGATACTTCATTATCTAAATATTCAGAATTTAAAAAATATAAATCTAAAACAAAAAGATTCATCCCTTTCTTATGGTAAAATTGATTTAGAATACATTCTGTTCTATCTATGTTTTACGTCACAATTTATTTACAACTTTATTAATAACTTCTATTAAAGTAGAGTTATTGTGAAATTTTTAAATATAAATAATAAAATTGTTTCGAGTAAAAAATCTTTAAATGAGATTTGTATGGAGCAACCTTTTTTAATTATAAATACTTCATGCGGAATTGGAAAATATAGATTTAATAAAATTGGATATAATTCAAAGAGTAAATTAATTTTTGAATATTCACTTATTAAAGACAGTAGTTACAAAGATACAAATAATATATTATTCAAATTAGGACAGTATTATTATTTAACAGCTGAACAATTGTTATATGCTTTTAAATTCTTTGCAAATTCATAAATATTTTAATAGTATTTGTTTTTTTAAAATATAAAAAAATACTTAAGTTACCTCTTCAATTATATGTATAAATGTCAAAGAAAAAATTTAATAATATAAATAGCAAAATTAATTTCATTGATTTAGAACATGATGTTTTAAATAAATGGGATAAAGAAGATACCTTTAATCAATTAAGAAAAAAAAACAAAGGTAATAAAACTTGGTCTTTTCTTGATGGCCCAATCACAGCAAATAATCCTATGGGAGTACATCATGCGTGGGGTAGAACTTTAAAAGATGTTTTCCAAAGATATCACGCAATGAATGGTTATGATTTAAGATATCAAAATGGATTTGATTGCCAAGGTTTATGGGTTGAGGTTGAAGTTGAAAAAGAATTGGGATTTAAATCAAAAAAAGACATCATAGAATTTGGAATAGAAAAATTTGTGAATTTATGCAAAGAAAGAGTAGAAAAATATTCTGCTATTCAAACAGAACAATCTAAGAGATTAGGATATTGGATGGATTGGGATAATTCATATTATACCATGTCTGATGAAAATAATTACACTATTTGGTCATTCCTAAAAAAATTATTTGATAAAAATAAAATATATAGAGGAACAGATGTTGTGCCTTGGTCTGGCCGATCTGGAACTTCATATTCACAGATGGAAATTATTGAAGGAAGAAAATTAGTTGCTCATAAATCTGTTTTTGTAAAATTTCCGCTTTTGGAAAAAAAGAATGAATACCTATTAGTTTGGACAACAACACCGTGGACATTGACATCAAATATTTCTGCAGCAGTTAATATTGATTTAGAGTATTTGAAATTAAAAACACATGATGGTTCAATATTTTACTTTGCTAAAGAAAATTTCAAATTTCAAAGACTCGACAAACAATTTAAGGATAAGAAGCAATGGGTTAAAGGCGTCCCTAAATTAAAAACAATTGAACAAATTTTTAAAGAAAGAGGAGCTTTTGAAATAGTTGATACAATCAAAGGTAAAGATATGTTAGGTTGGAAATATTCAGGACCATTTGATGAGTTGAAAGCTCAAAGTTATGCTGGTGGTCATCCATTTGTAAAAGATGATTTAAAGTTAAAGGGTATGAATGCTAAAGATTGTCATATTGTAATAGATGGAGGAAAAGATAGTAAAGGTAGTGATGTTGTAGTTTCTGGAGAAGGAACTGGAATTGTCCATATTGCAACAGGTTGTGGATCAATAGATAATAAGATTGGAAAGAAAAATAATTTAGTAGAAATTGCTCCATTAAATCATGAATCTAAGTATATAGATGGTTTTGGATTTTTAGAAGGCATGTTAGCAACAAAGCCAGAAACGACAGATTTAATATTAGATAATTTAAAAGAAAAAGATGTGTTGTTATATGTAGAGAAGTATCCGCACATATATCCTCATTGTTGGAGATCTGGAGATGAACTTGTGTATAGGTCTGTTGATGAGTGGTATATTAATATGGATTGGAGAAATGAAATTAAAAAAAATGTAGGTGATATAAATTGGATTCCAGATTGGGGGCATGATAGAGAAATTGAGTGGTTGACAAATATGGGAGACTGGATGATTTCTAAAAAAAGATTTTGGGGATTAGCCTTACCTATTTGGAGATTTGAAGATGGAACATTTTATGTAGTTGGATCAAAAAAAGAATTAAAAAAACTTTGTGTTGAAGGTTGGGATGATTTTGAAGGTCATAGTCCTCATAGACCATGGATTGATAAAATTAAAATAAAACATCCAGATTCAGGTTTGATTGGTAAAAGAATCGAAGATGTTGGTAATCCTTGGCTTGATGCAGGAATTGTTCCATTTTCCACTTTAAATTATTCAAATGATAAAGAATACTGGAACAAGTGGTTTCCTGCTGATTTTGTCGTAGAATGTCTTCCTGGCCAATTTAGAAATTGGTTTTATTCGTTGCTTGCTATGTCTACTACTATGGAATCAAAAGCTCCATTTAAAACTCTATTAGGACATGCTCTAGTAAAAGACTCTACAGGGAGAGATATGCATAAATCTTGGGGTAATGCAATTTGGTTTGATGATGCTGCAGAAAAAATGGGTGTTGATACTATGAGATGGTTATATGCTAGCCAAAATCCAGAAAGAAATTTACTTTTTGGTTATGAAATAGCTGATGAAGTCAGAAAAAATTTAATAACTTTATGGAATACCTATTCATTTTTTACAACATATGCAAATTTAGATGATTTTAATCCAAATGATTTTAATTTTAAAGATATAGAGCTTTCAATACTTGATAGATGGGTTTTAGCAAAAATGAATAAGTTTATAACTATTTCTAAAGATTATTATGAAAATTATGAGTTATTTAAATTGATGAAAGAAGCTTCCTTTATTTTAGATGATATATCAAATTGGTACGTTAGAAGAAATAGAAGAAGATTTTGGAAATCAGAAAATGATAAAGATAAATATGGCGCTTATTTAACATTATATAATGTGCTGGTTACTTATATTAAAATTTTAGCACCTGTCATACCTTTCGTTACTGAAAAAATATACGAAAATTTAGTAATAAATATTAATAGTAAATCAGAATCAAGTATTCATTTAAGTGATTTTCCAAAAGTTGATGAGAGATTTAACGATGATAGATTAGTTGAAGATGTTGATACGATAAAAGAAATTGTATCTCTTGGAAGGTCTGCAAGAAATAAATGCAATTTAAAAATTAGACAACCTTTATCTGACATTAAAGTATACCTCAATAAAGATAGTTTTGATTTTATTAAGGAGAACAAATATCAAATTCTTGAAGAACTTAACGTGAAAGACGTAATTTTTGTTAAAAATAAAAATGATATCGTTAAGTATGATATTAAACCTAATTTTAACTTGCTTGGTAAGAAATACGGAAGTGATATGAAAAATATAGTCAGTTTACTTTCAAAAGTAAATTTCAATCAATTTAATGAAAATTTAGATGCTGACAATAATTATTATATTGAAGGAACTGACTTTGTTATTAATAAAGATGAAGTAGAAATTAAGTCTGTACCTGTTGGTGATTATTCCCTATCTGAAAATAATGGTATTGTTGCCTCGGTAAATATATCGTTAACAAATGAATTAATTAATGAGGGGATAGTTAGAGATTTAATTAGAAAAGTCCAAAATTTAAGAAAAGAACTTGATTTTGAAGTAGAAAATAGAATAAGTATTGATATTAAATGTTCATCAGAATTCTTCTTAGCTCTTGAGAATAATATTGATTATTTTAAAAATGAAACATTATGTATTAATATTAATAGATTAGATTCTATAAAAAGTAGTAATTATGAAGAAATTACTATAAATTCTGAAAAAATTGATTTGCTAATAAACAAAACTACAGGATAATAATATGTCTGATGTGAAAATGAAAAAGAAAGATTTAGAATATTTCCAAATCTTAATAAATGATAAAAGAAAAGTTTTACTTGGTGAAATTAATGATTCTAAAGAAAAAGCTGATGAAATATTAAAAGAATCATCATCTAATGCGATATATTCATCTCATATGGCAGATGCAAGTTCTGATCATGTTGAACTTGAAAAAGCTTATTATATGATTGCTAGGAACAAAAAATTTTTAAACTATTTAGACAAAGCGTTATTAATGATAGAAGATTCAACTTTTGGTATATGTGAAGAATGTAATATAATTATTTCAAAGGCAAGATTGGAAGAAGTCCCTCATACAAAAAAATGTTTTGATTGTAAGAGTAATAGATAATTGATTTTTTTTTTAATACCTATATTTGTAGTTGTTTTTGATCAGATTTCTAAAATTCTTATTAAACAATATTTCATTGATCATGGACTTGTATACTCAAGCGCTAAAATTTTGGGCGATTATTTAAGATTTACTTTTATTGAAAATCCAGGTATTGCATTTGGAATAGATACAAGCAAATACCATATCTACATTACTATTGCAACTATCCTTGCAATTATTTTCATTTGTTTTCAACTTAAACTTTCAATTAACACTAGAAATCCTGATAGCTATCCTCTAGCATTTATTTTAGGAGGGGCTATTGGTAATTGCATTGATAGAATTTTAGTATTTGTCCCAATATTTAATTATAATGGTGTGATTGATTTTATTGATTTGGGAATTAATAATTATAGATGGTATATATTTAATATTGCAGATCTTTCTATTTCTATTGGCTTATTTTTATTTTTATATAATTTTATTATGATTAAAACAAATAGCTCAATTGAAAAAAACATTTAAATATAATTTAGATACACCTGATAGATTAGATAAATATTTAAAAAATAAACTTCCAAATTTATCTAGAACTAATATTCAAAAATTAATCGAAAACAATCTAGTTTTAATTGATGGCTACTCAGTTAAATCTTCATTCCAATTAAAATTTAATCAGACAATTCAAATTGATACTAAAGATTTTAAAAATGAAAAATCTCATTTAAAACCTCAAAAAATGAAGCTTGATATTTTATATGAAGATAATGATATATTAGTATTAAATAAAGAATCGGGTATGGTTGTTCATCCCGGTATTGGTAACAGAAGTCATACATTATTAAATGGTGTCCTAGATTATTGTGAAAATTTATCGGTTATGAATAATGATAGGCCTGGTGTTATACATAGGCTCGATAAAGATACTTCTGGAGCTATAGTTTTTGCTAAAAATAATGAATCCCACTACTATATCAGTGAGCAGTTTGCTAATAGGAAAATAAATAAAGAATATAAAGCAATTGTATGGGGTAATCTATCTGATGAAATAGAGATAAATGGTTTCTTAAGGAGAGATCCTAGAAATAGATTAAAATTTAAATTATTTAATGCAAATGGAAAGTACTCTATTTCAGTTGTTAAGCCTTGTTCATTATTTTCTATTCCGTTAAGTTTTATAACCGTACTTCCATTAACTGGAAGAACACATCAAATAAGAGTTCATTTATCTTCAATTGGTCATCCAATTATTAAAGATGATTTATATAATGGTGGTGATAATATTATTAATGGATTTCATGAAAAAGATAGAAATAATATTCTAAGTATATTATCTAAAATTGACAGATTTGCATTACATGCAAGAAGATTAGAACTGAATCATCCAAAAACAAAAAAAAATATGATTTTTGAAGCTCCTTATCCTAATGATTACCTTGAAACCTTAAAAAAATTGAATGAATATAAATAAAAATATTATAAATAATTTTTTAGATGATTTATTAAATCAAAGGCATTTTTCAAAAAATACTATAAGAGCATATAAAAATGATTTATTTGAATTTTCAGATTATTTATCTGATTGTAGTAATTGTTTTGATATTAAATCTATTGATTTAGTAGTTATACAAAGTTATATTCAAAAACTATTTAAATCTAAAATTGATGAAAAGACAATCCGTAGAAAAATATCATCAATAAAATCTTTTTTTAAATATCTTTCATTTAATAAAATAATAAAAAATAATATTTCTGATTTTATACAATTACCAAAAACGTCTAAAAAACTTCCTTATTTACTGTCATTAAAAGAAGTAACAAATTTAATGAAATTACCCGATTTAACAACCTTTAATGGCGTTAGAGATAAATCTATATTAGAAATTTTATATTCAACTGGTGTTAGAATTTCAGAATTAGCAAAAATAAAATTAATAGATATAAATTTTACAAAAAAGATTGTTAAGGTAGATGGAAAAGGTTCTAAAGAAAGATATGTCATTTTAGGAAATGAAGCTTTTAAAGCATTGAATAGTTATATTTCTATAAGAGGTAAGTTAAAATTTTCATGTAGTTCATATTTATATCCTCAAATAAAAAAAAGCAGTACCTCACATATAAGCGATAAAACACTTTTTAATATTGTAAAAAAATATTTAAAATTGATATCTGTAAATGAAAAATTAAGTCCTCATTCAATAAGACATTCTTTTGCTACTCATTTATTAGAAAATGGTGCAGATTTAATTTCGGTTAAGGATATGTTAGGGCATGAAGATTTAATTTCAACTCAGATTTATACACATGTTGGAATTGATAAATTAAAAAAAGTTTATAAAAAATCTCATCCAGACGGTTAGGAGAAATTATGGAAAAATTAGTATTTAAAAAAAATAGTAAGGTTTTAACGAATCCTCCAATTCAGGTTATATATGAACATATATTGAAAGCAAGCGAAGGAATGATTGGTAAATCTGGTGCTATGATGATTGATACAGGAGAGTTTACAGGCAGATCTCCAGATGATAAATATTTTGTAGAAGAAAGTTATTCTAAGAATAATTTATGGTGGGGTTCTGTAAATAAAAAAATTGATACAAAAGTATTTAATAGGCTTTATTCAAAGATATTGGATTACTATAAAAACGATAAAAAAAATGTTTATGTTTTTGAAGGATATGCAGGCTCTGATGATATTTATAAACTTCCAATTAGGTTAGTTGCTAAAAAAGCTTGGCAATACTTCTTTTGTAGAAATATGTTTATAAACATTGAAACAAAAAATAAGAATTTTAAGCCAGAATTTACAATTATTAATGCATCTGATATCATTAATGACGATTTTTTAAAAGACGAAATGAATTCTGAAGTTTTTATTATTTTCAATCTTAAAGAAAAAGTTGCAATCATTGGAGGTACTGAATATGGTGGGGAAATGAAAAAAGGAATTTTCTCAGTTCTTCATTATCTTTTGCCATTACAAGGTGTCTTATCTATGCATTGCTCAGCAAATGTTGATAAAAACTTTAATAATACTGCATTATTTTTTGGTTTAAGTGGAACTGGTAAAACAACATTGTCTACTGATCCTAAAAGACCTTTAATTGGTGACGATGAGCATGGATGGTCTAAAAATGGTGTTTTTAATTTTGAAGGTGGTTGTTACGCAAAAACAATTAAGTTAGATAAAAAAGCTGAACCAGATATATATGATGCAATAAAATTTGGTGCTCTTTTAGAAAATGTTGTTTATGATAAGAATAGTAGAATAATCGATTTTGATGATAACTCAAAAACTGAGAACACTAGAGTTTCTTATCCATTAAACCATATACAAAACTCATTAAAGTCTTTTAATAAGGATAGCAAAGCTGGACATCCTAATAAAATTATATTTCTAACATGTGATGCATACGGGGTATTACCTCCAATATCAAAGCTAGATAATAATCAAACAATGTATCATTTTATTAGTGGTTATACAGCAAAAGTTGCAGGTACAGAAAGAGGTGTTTCTGAACCTATTGCTACATTTTCACCATGTTATGGAGGTCCTTTTTTAACCTTGCATCCACTCGTCTACGCAGAACTATTAAATAAAAAAATCAAAAAACATAGTGTGGAAGTATTTCTTGTAAATACTGGATGGATTGGTGGTAATCCTTCATCTGGTGCAAATAGAATTTCTATTAAAAACACTAGATTAATGATAAACGCTATATTGAGTGGTTTATTAGATAATACTTATTATACTAAAGAAAAATATTTTGGACTATCAATACCTGATTATGTCAAAGGTGTTAATAAAAAAATATTAAATCCTATAAATGCCTGGAAGGATAAAAAGTCATATAATATTGAAGCAATTAAACTAGCTGGACAATTTAGAGAAAATTTTAAAATTTATGGTAAGGAAGTAGAATATTTAATAAATTCGGGTCCATTGATTTAAGGGAGAATTCATTTTATGTTAAGAAAATACTTATTTACATCTGAATCAGTTACTGAAGGTCATCCAGATAAAGTGTGTGATATGATTTCAGATGCAATACTGGATGCTATTTTGTCAGAAGATAAAAATGCTAGAGTTGCGTGTGAAACAATGGTTACTATGGGTAAGATAATTATTTCTGGAGAGATAACAACTTCAGCAAATATAAATTATAAAGAAATTGCTACTAACACTATAGAATCTATTGGTTATAATAAATTTGATTTAAATAAAAATGGCAATCAATATGATATTGATATTATTATTAAAGAACAGAGTCCGCACATAGCCCAAGGAGTTAATGAAGAAAAAGATAAAGATCAAGGTGCCGGAGACCAAGGTCTTATGTTTGGGTTTGCATGCAATGAGACTTCCGAATTAATGCCTCTTCCTATCATGATTTCACATTCGATAACAAAAAAATTAACTGAAGTGAGAAAAAACAATACTTTAAATTGGTTAAAGCCAGATGGTAAAAGTCAGGTGACAGTAGAGTATAATGCAAATCATATGCCAAGTAAGATTCAAAAAATAGTCATTGCAACTCAGCATGCTGATATGCTAGATAAGTTTGAAAACGTTGATGAAGAACATAGTTTTATTAAAAAGAATCTTATTGAACATGTTATTATGCCAGTTCTTGAAAATTTTGATATTGAATGCAACAGTGAATTTATTATAAATGGAACAGGAAGATTTGTTGAAGGTGGGCCAATCGCAGATGTTGGATTAACTGGAAGAAAAATCATAGTAGATACTTATGGTGGTTATTCAAGACATGGAGGGGGTGCGTTTTCAGGAAAAGATCCTTCAAAAGTAGATAGGTCAGCTGCTTATATGGCTAGATATATTGCAAAAAATATTGTTGCTTCAAAAATTGCTGAAAAATGTGAAGTTCAATTATCTTATTGTATTGGTGTTTCTGAACCAACATCTATAAATGTTGATACTTTTAATACTAGTAGATATGCTAATGATATTATTGAAAATATGATTAGTAAAATATTTGATTTAAAACCAAGTCAAATTATATCAAAACTAAATTTAAAAAATCCAATTTATAAGAAATTTGCTTCTTATGGTCATTTTGGTAGAACAAGTGATTGTTCTTGGGAAAAAACAGATATGGTAAGTGAAATAAAGGAGTTTATAAAAAAACATGATTGATTCAAATGATACATTAAAAAAAGATTTTAAGGTTGCAAATATTGATTTAGCAGACTACGGTAGAAAAGAAATTTTATTAGCAGAAAAAGAAATGCCAGGTTTAATATCACTTCGTGAAAAGTATAAGAATGAAAAACCTCTCAACGGTGCTAGAATCGCAGGGTGCATTCATATGACAATTCAAACTGCTGTACTTGTTGAAACTTTAATAGAATTAGGAGCTGAGGTAAGATGGTCTTCTTGTAACATATATTCTACTCAGGATCATGCAGCATCAGCAATTGCTAAAAGAGGAGTCCCTGTATTTGCTTGGAAAAATGAATCGGAAGATGACTATTGGTGGTGCATTAAACAAACATTAAATTTTTCTAATGGAAAAGGTCCAAATTTATTATTAGATGATGGTGGTGACTTGACAGGTTTTGTTCTTGATAATAGACCTGAATTATTGCCAGAAATAAAAGGTGTCTCTGAAGAAACTACTACTGGTGTTTTGAGATTATATGAGTTATCAAAAGAAAATAAATTGCCGTTTCCAGCAATAAATGTTAATGATTCTGTAACTAAAGCTAAATTTGACAATAAGTATGGTTGTAGAGAATCTCTAGCTGATGGATTAAAAAGAGCAACAGATATAATGCTTGCAGGTAAAAAAATTGTAGTTTGTGGCTATGGTGATGTTGGAAAAGGATGTGCTCAGTCAATGCAAGGTTATGGAGCTGTAGTTTATGTAACAGAAGTCGATCCAATTTGTGCTTTGCAAGCTGCAATGGAGGGCTTCCAAGTTATTACTATGGATGAAGCTGCTAGCTTATGTGATATATTTATTACTGCAACAGGTAATTGTGATATAATAATTGGTAAACATATGGAGAAAATGAAAAATAATGCAATTGTTTGTAATATTGGTCATTTTGATGATGAAATTGAAGTTTCATATTTAGAGAATAATGATTCAATTAAGGAATTTAACATTAAACCTCAGGTTGATAGATTTGAATTTAAAGATGGTCATTCAATTATACTGCTATCAAGAGGAAGATTAGTTAATTTAGGAAATGCTACTGGTCACTCATCTTTTGTAATGTCAACTTCATTTACAAATCAAGTATTAGCTCAATTGGGTTTGTGGAATAATGATTTTGATTCTGGCGTTCATGTTTTACCTAAACATTTAGATGAACAGGTTGCTCTACTGCATCTAGACCATTTAGATGCAAAATTAACACCTTTATCTGATAAGCAGGCACAATATATAGGTGTGAAAAAAATAGGTCCGTTTAAAAATAAGGATTATAGATATTAATTATTCTTGATAGTAATTTACTGTAGGTTGAAAGAAAGGATTATTAGTATCATCTTCGAATTCAATTTCAATAAATTGAGTTGGCTCTGAATCTAAAATTAGATTTGTTAGAATTCCGCAACCACTTGATACGGTTCCACCAGTAAATGAAAAACCTATTACAGTATTATTTCCTGTTTGAACAAAAAATCCAGCTGATGCAGCATCTCCTCCGGAAGCACCACTTGAATTTGCTCCTTCAATAGTCCATTGAAAGCCTGAGATATTGAAATCTACATTGTAATAAACGGTACCGTTTAAAGAATAAATATAATTGATAGGAAGCAAACATCCATTAAATTCATTTGAACATGTGCTGTTATCTCCTCCGCATACACCGCATTCATCATATCCATCATTATCTAGATTATTTCCTTGAGCGATACATATACCATCACAATTAAAATTTTCTTCTGCTCCAGTTCCTCCACATTCACCGCATTCATCAATTATACTTGTTCCTCCACACTCATTATTGCAATCTAATAAAGCTGTTCCTCCACATTCATTGTTACAGTCTAATTCATTTCCAAAACAATCACATTTCCCATTTTCTAATCCATTGCATCCGCATAGATAAACAGCACCTGGACCATTGCAAATATTACACTCATCAATAATTGCATCACCATTGCAATCTCCAAAACAGTCCATACTATTATCTATATAATTTCCATTTTCATTTGGATTTACACATTCATTATCACAGTTTAATTTTCCACTTCCACCACATATACCACATTCATCATATTCTGATGTTCCACCCCACGTATTATTACAGTCTAAGGTACAGTCATTTGTAGGATCGTTATCGCATATACCACAGTTATCCTCAATTGATAATCCGTTTGTTATACCTTGACAATCTGTATATATTGTGGGATTATTTTCACAGTTGGTAAAGATTAGAATTAATAATAAGTATAAATATTTTAGATTTTTCATATTTGATTGAACTTATGTCCTTGTTTTTAATAGCATGAACGCTCCAAAGATAATAAATAATATATTAACAAACCAAACTGATAAAAATGGAGGTATAACTGCGTTGTAACCTAAACTCTGACCTAGTTTAATTAGTAAATAGTACAAGAAAATAACTACTATACTTAATCCAATTCCTGTTGTGTAGTTACTTCGGGGACTTGTTATTGAAAGAGCTATTCCAAATAAAATCATAATTAATGAGCTACAACAAAATGCAGTTTTAAAATACTTATTAACCGACCATCTAGTATAGCTCAAGCCTTTATTTTTTAACTTATCGATAAAAGAAGATAGTTCCCAATAATTCATTTCTTCAGGATTTATATTATCTTTTTTGATTATAGATGGACTTAGATCAGATATGTTTATTAATGAATCAAGCTTATTAGTAAATAAAATATTACCATTAGTCCATTCCCTTATATTGATTTCCATTAGTTTCCATTTATTTAAATTTTTATCCCATATCATTTTTTCGGCATCAATTCTTGATCTCAGATCAGGTCCATTGTAAAATTGTATCGATATATTATTTCCTATATCACTACTGTAATTATAATTTTTTATAGCTATGAAAGCATTATCTAAGTGATAATAAATATCGCTTTTTTTCGAATTAAATATTTTTTTATTTTTAAGTTTTTTTTCAATAGGTATTCTTTCATTTAAAGTATTCATAACAATAATATTTTCAAAATAAAACGATATAAAACAAAAAATTATTCCCGTTAAAATTAGTGAAGAAGATATTCTGTATATGCTAACCCCGGATGCTTTTAATGCTGTTATTTCATTATTCTTTTGCAGCGTTACAAAAGTAATAATCGTAGATATTAATAAGGTCATTGGTAAGGCAATACTTATATACCACGGAACTGATAATAAGTAATAATCAAACATCTCTTTGTTTGAAATTCCTCTTGAAATAAACTTATCAATGTTGTCAATAATGTCAACTATAATAAATATAATTGTAAATGATAAAATTATATAAATAAAGTTTATGAAAAATTTTTTTAATATGTATTGGTCGAGTATTTTTTTCATTATCTACGAATGAATTATTTATAAAGTTAAAAAACTTCTTTTATAAATAAAATCTATTTAAATTATGAAAGTTACTTTAAAACTATACGAGATATAGAAAGTAATAACATAATCTTCTATATTCTCCTTTTTAGTTAGTTTAAATGAAAAAAAATCTATTATTAAATACAGAAAAAATTGATAGTATTATTAAAAGACTTGCTTGTGAAATAATTGAAAATAATATTTCTCTTGAAAAAACATGCTTGATTGGGATTAAATCTAGAGGAGATTTGATTGCTAAAAGAATTTGTGAAAAAATTTTTGAGATTAATGGCTATGAAATTGAATTTGGACATATTGACGTAACATTCTATAGGGATGATTTTTTAAGTAATCTAGGATCTCATAAAATTGGACCATCAAGAGTTAATGTTGATATAAGTAAGTATAATGTAATACTTGTTGATGATGTTTTATTTACTGGAAGAACAATAAAAGCTGCATTAGATGAAATATTTTCTTTCGGTAGACCTTTATCTGTTCAATTAGCAGTTTTAGTTGATAGAGGTAATAGGCAGTTACCAATTAAAGCAAATTATATTGGCAAAAATATACCTTCTTCTAAAACTGACCAAGTCCATGTTTATGTAAAAAATTATGATGGTAAAGATGAGGTTTGTATAGTGGAATGTGAGAAATGAAATCAAAGCATTTAATTGGATTAGAAACTACACCTAAAGATGATATTTCTGAATTTATAGATACAGGTTTTCTATTTAGAGAAATTTTAGAAAGGCCAATTAAAAGAGTCCCATCCCTAACAGGAAAAAATATTGTCAATTTATTTTTTGAAAACTCTACAAGAACCAAAATCTCTTTTGAGTTAGCTGAAAAAAGATTATCTGCTGATATAACTAATTTTTCATCAAGTTCATCAAGTGTTAAAAAGGGTGAAAGTTTAAAAGATACAATTCAGAATATTCATGCTATGAAAATTGATTGTGTTGTTATGAGACATCCAGTTCCAGGTTCAGCTATTCAGTTAACAAATTATGTTGATTCTGTTATTGTTAATGCTGGAGATGGAACTCACGAACATCCTACTCAGGCATTACTAGATATGATGTCATTAAAAGAGCATTTTGGAAATATAAAAGGTTTAAAAATTGGTATCGTTGGAGATATTTTACATAGCAGAGTGGCTTTGTCAAATATCTTTGGACTTGTAAAACTAGGAGCAAAAGTTAAAGTTTGTGGTCCTCCTCACCTAATTCAGAAAGGTATTGAAGAATTAAATGTAGGGGTAGAATATAATGTTGATAATTTAATAGAATGGGCTGATGCTATAAATATTTTGAGAATTCAAAGAGAAAGAATGGGTGTTGGGATTATTCCTTCAGTAAGAGAATATAGAAGATTTTTTGGTATTACAACTGAAAGAATGAAAAATCATAAGAAAGAAATTGTTGTTATGCATCCTGGACCGATTAATAGAGGTGTTGAAATTGATAGTAGTATTGCTGATAGTAATCAAGCCATCATTTTAAATCAAGTATTAAATGGTGTTGCTGTTAGAATGAGTGTCTTATATTTATTATTAGGTAATAATGATCTTAAATAATAAAATAAATAAAATTAAAGATTATGTATTAATAAAAAATGGAAATATTTATGATCCTTTTATTAATATAAATGATACATCTGATATTTTAATTAAAAATAATAAAATTATTAAGGTAGAAAAAAATATAAAATCTAATTCTAGTTATTTAATTATTGATGCTTCGAATAAGATTGTTACAAACGGTTTTGTAGATTTACATGCACATTTTAGAGAGCCTGGTTACGAATATAAAGAGAATTTAAAATCTGGCTCAAAATCAGCTTTCTTTGGTGGATTTACTAGGGTCTGCTGCATGCCAAATACAAAGCCAGTTTTAGATTCACCTGAAATGATAAACTTTATTAATAATAAATCAAAAGATTTGCCTGTTTACATATATCCTATAGGGTCTATAACTAAAAATCAAGATGGTAAAGAGATGTCTGAAATTGGAGAGATGGTAAATGCAGGTATAGTTGCAATATCAGACGATGGTATTCCTGTTAAGAATTCTCAAATTCTGCGCATGGCTTTAGAATATTCAAAAAAGTTCAACATCCCTGTTATAAATCATGCTGAAGATGGTTTTCTTGTTAATGATGGTATAATAAATGAAGGAAAAACTTCTTTAAAGCTAGGTTTACCTGGAAATCCTTCGATTTCAGAATCTACAATGGTCTTTCGAGATTTATCAATTGCTGAATATGTATCAGGTAAAATTCATATACCTCATATTTCAACAGCAAAATCAATTGAAATAGTAAAACTATTTAAAGATAAAGGAGTTGATTTAACTTGTGAGATAACACCTCATCATCTATGCCTTACTGACGAAATATTATTAGATTATAACACTAATTCTAAAGTTGCTCCTCCAATTAGATCGAAAGAAGAACAAAAAGTTTTATTAAATGCTGTCAAATCAGGATTAATAGATTGTATTGCAACTGATCATGCACCCCATTCAATTGATGAGAAAGAAACAGATATCTGTAATGCTGCTTGTGGAATGATAGGTATGGAAACTGCTTTTTCGCTAGTCTTCTCTACTTTAAAAAAAGAAAAAATGTCTATAAATTCAATCATCGATTTGTTTTCTTTAAATCCAAGTAAAATAATTGGTATTAGTCCTAATCCTATTAAGCAAGATAATGAACCAGAAATTAATATTATTGATTTAGATAAGCAATGGGTTCTTTCTGAAAATCATATTCAGTCTAAATCCTTGAATACTCCGCTGATTGGTAAAAAGTTAACTGGTAAAATAGAATATACCCTTAACAAAGGTTTTATTTCTAAGCATATTGATTAATTAATTGCAGTTAATTATTTAAATTACTTGACTTATTAGCATATCTCCATATAAATTTATCGGCTGTATATAAAGGTAAAAATATTATTATGAAAACTGAATCTATAAAGAAAAAAGACATATGTAGGGATTGGTATTTAGTTGATGCTGCAGACAAGACATTAGGTAGGTTGTCGTCTAAAGTAGCAATGATACTTAGGGGTAAAAATAAAGTTGATTATACTCCAAATATTGATATGAGTGATTTTGTAGTTATTATAAATGCAGATCAAATTAAAGTAACAGGTAATAAAGAAGATAAAAAAGCTTATTGGAGGCACAGCGGTTTTCCTGGTGGTACTAAAACTAAGCTTTATAAAACTTTAGATTCTACATTTATTATCACGAAATCTATCAAAGGTATGCTTCCTCATAATAAACTAGGAAACAAACTTATAACTCATTTGAAAGTATATAATGGAAGTAAGCATCCTCATGAATCTCAAAATCCTAAATTAATGGAGATATAAATTGAAAAATGATAAAATAAATGTTGGTAGAAGAAAATCATCTGTAGCAAGAGTAAATTTAACAAAAGGTAATGGCAAAATAATTGTTAATAACGTTGCTCCAATAGATTATTTTAAAAGAGATACATTAGTTATGATGCTAAGTCAGCCATTAAAACTTGTAGATTTTTCAGGTAAATTTGATTTTGTTATAAACGTAAAAGGTGGTGGTTTATCTGGCCAAGCAGGTGCTGTGAGACTAGGTTTATCAAAAAAATTAGAACAAATTGATTCATCATATAGAGCAGTTTTAAAAAAAGCTGGTATGTTAACAAGAGACGCACGTGTCGTTGAAAGAAAGAAGCCTGGTCAGCCAGGTGCCAGAAAAAAATTCCAATTTTCAAAAAGATAAGAATAGGAGTATTAATATATTGAATGCAGAAAATCTAATTAAATCAGGTGCACATTTTGGTCATCCTGTAAGTAAATGGAATCCACAATTTAAAAAATTTATTTTATCGATTAAGAATGGTGTCCATATTATAAATATGGATATGACTCTAGAGTATTTAGATAAAGCTTTACTAGAGTTAAGTAAGGTTGTAGAAAAAGGCGGAAATATCTTATTTGTTGGTACTAAATCTCAAGCTAAAGATGCAATACAATCATCTGCTGATCATTGTAGTATGTTTTACATTACTGAAAGATGGTTAGGTGGAACTTTAACTAATTATTCTACAATTAAAAAAAGCATTAGAAGGCTAAAACTTTTGGAAAAAGATTCTTCTTCTATCTATAAAAATTTGACAAAGAAAGAAAGAGGAATGCTCGATAGAGAAAAATTAAAATTAGCTGATTTACATAGAGGTATTAAAGATATGAGGCATTTACCCTCTGCAGTGTTTGTCGTTGATGCAAAACATGAAAAAATTGCTATTTCAGAATCTAAATGTTTAGGAATTCCAACTTTTGGTATTGTTGATACTAATACTGATCCAGGTATGATTGATTTTCCAATCCCAGCTAATGATGATTCTATTAAAACAATCAAGTTAATTTTAGACTATATTGCAGATTCTTTATATAATTTATCAAACGCTGGTAAAGATGATAGTGACAGTACTGTCCCAGTTGATCAGCATGAAGTTTCTGTTGATACAAGTAATCTGAAAGATATCCCAGTTGACAAAAGTATTGAAAATGTTGATAAGGTTGCTGATAGCAAAAGCAATTCAAAATAATTCAGGAGTTAATTAAATGGAAATAACAGCTACTCTAGTAAAAGAGTTAAGAGATCGTTCTGGAGTTGGTATGATGGAATGTAAAAAAGCTTTAGTTGAAACAGGTGGTAACTTAGATAAAGCTTTTGATCATTTAAGAAAAGCAGGAGCGGCAAAAGCTCTTAAAAAAGAAGGCAGAGAAGCTAAAGAAGGCATTGTTCTTTCCTATATTCATCCTGGAGCTAAACTTGGTGTACTTTTAGAATTAAATTGTGAAACAGATTTTGTTGCCAAAACTGAAGATTTTACTAATCTAGGTAATGATATAGCTATGCATATAGCTGCCACAGATCCTCTTGCAGCTTCAGTTGAAGATATTGCACCTGAAATAGTAGAAAAAGAAAAAGAAATTTATTCAGAACAAGCAAAAAAAACAAATAAACCTGCCGAAATAATTGAGAAAATGGTTGAAGGTAGATTAAAAAAGTTTTATAAAGAAAATGTTTTAATTGAGCAGGATTTTGTTAAAGATCCAAATAAGACTATAAAAGATATTATTACTGATACTGTTGGTAAATTAGGTGAGAATATAGTTATCTCAAGATTTAAAAGATTCCAATTAGGAGAAAAGAATTAATATCCTTTTTTAAGACAAATGCCATATAAAAGAATTTTATTAAAATTAAGTGGTGAAGTTTTAGCAGGTTCTAGAAAATATGGTATTGACCCAATTATTGCTAATAAAATAGCAGAAATAATCAAAAAAGTTAAAAATAGTAAAATCGAGTTAGCTATCGTAATTGGAGGTGGAAATATTTTTAGAGGTATTTCTGTATCTGCCAAGGGTATGGATCGTGTTGCAGCAGATTATTTAGGTATGCTTGCAACTGTTATGAATTCTGTAGCTCTCCAGTCTGAATTAGAAAAATTAGACTGTGATACAAGAGTGATGTCAGCATTAAGCATAACTCAATTAGCAGAGCCTTACATTCGGAGAAGGGCAACTAGACACTTAGAAAAGGGGAGAGTCGTAATTTTTGCTGGAGGTACAGGTAATCCTTATTTTACAACAGATACAGCAGCAGTTTTAAGAGCAATAGAAATTAATGCAGATATTGTAATTAAAGGCACTAAAGTTGATGGTGTTTACTCTGCGGATCCTTTTGAAGATAAATCAGCAAAAAAATATGATCTAATATCATTTAAAAAAGTAATTGAAAAAGAATTGAAAGTAATGGATATGACAGCAATTACTTTATGTAAAGAAAATAATTTACCAATTGGAGTTTTAAGAATAATTAATGAAAATTCACTGCTAGACTTTATAAATGGTAAAAATATTGGAACAATAATTTCTTAGGAGAATTATGGAAAAAATTTATACCGAGACAACAGATAATATGAATAAAGTGATTCAACATTATCAAAAAGAAATATCTATTATTAGAACGGGAAGAGCTTCAAGAGATATTCTAGATATAGTGAAAGTTGATTATTATGGAGGAAATGTTCCGTTAAATACAATCGCTAATATCACTGCTCCTGATGCTAGTATGGTTCTTGTCCAGCCATTTGATATCTCAAGTATTGAAACAATTGAAAAAGCTATACATGAAGCTCAGTTAGGACTTAATCCAAGTAATGATGGCAAAGTTATACGTTTATCTGTTCCACCTTTAACTGAAGAAAGAAGAAATGAACTTGTTAAATTTGTTCATAAATTAATTGAAGAAGGTAAAGTTTCTATTAGAAATGTTAGAAGAGATAGTAACGATAAATTAAAATTATCTCAAAAGAACAATGAAATTTCAGAGGATGACTTGAAAAGAGCTCTCGAAAAAATACAAGATATGACTAATGATTTTATTAATAAACTTGTACAAATTCAAACTGCCAAAGAAGAAGAAATAAAATTTTAATTTAGGTAATTTTGTATTTCTTTTTTTGCATTGATCAAATCTTCATTTTCAATTTTTAAAATATAAGCAATCTTCTTTATAAAGTGATTTTCTAAGTAATGAAGGTTTTTATCTGATAGTGCAACTTCAAAGCAACAACATATAAAGTCAATTTTATCTTCATAAGAAAAAGCTTTATTTAAAATTTTACTATCGTCATAAATTTCTGAAGATTTTTTAAATTCTGTAAAAGTATCAGTCATTATTTTATTAGCTTTATCAATACTTATTTCAAAAAAATCATGAAGTATAATATTAATAATATTCTTCTCGTTTTTATCAATTTTTCCATCAGCGTTAGATACTGATAATAAAATTTTTGTAGCGGCTATAATTTCTGAATTATTATTTGATTCCATTGGTGTATATTAACAATATATTTTTAAGGTAAAAATGAAAAAAAATACTATCGTCATAATCGGAAAACCCAATGTTGGTAAATCAACTTTATTTAATCGTCTCATTGGCCAGTTTAAATCTATTGTTTCCTCTGTTGAGGGTGTAACTCGTGATCGAATATATGGAACTTTTGAATGGTTAACTCAATCATATGAAATCATTGATACAGGAGGGTATATCCCAAAGGATATTACTAAATTAAATGATCAAGTTAAGCTACAGGCTGAAATTGCAAAAAATCAATCAGATTTAATACTTTTTATGATTGATGCTAAAAAAGATATTTCCTCAAATGATCGTATCCTTGCACAAAATATTTTAAAATCAGG
>CERI01028888.1_pt1 | contig 26890 bp, 24 predicted proteins | sample 350261 | NCBI WGS metagenome assembly CERI01 (sample SAMEA2620979, study PRJEB7988) | marine metagenome | isolation source: saline water (ENVO:00002010), including
CTGCAATGATTGTAGATCTAAATTTTTTAGATCAATTGTCTAAAAGAGGAAAATATACATTTATTTCAACTGGGATGTCCAGTATTGATGATATTGATAAAGCTGTTGAAATATTCAAAAAAAATAATTGTCCATTTGAATTAATGCACTGTATTTCTACTTACCCAATGAATATAGAGGATGCAAACTTAATGACTATTCCAGCACTTAAAAAAAGATATAATTGTAAAGTTGGATATAGTGGTCATGAAAGTGGCTTAGCAGTATCGTATGCTGCTACTGGATTGGGAATTTCATCATTAGAGCGACATATAACAATTGATAGATCGATGTACGGAAGTGACCAGTCGGCTTCATTGGAAACATCTGGTGCAAGAGAGCTTGTTTCAGTTGTAAGAAGAATGGAAACAGCTTTGGGGGAAAATAAATTAGGTAATATCCTGGAAGATGAAATAAAAATCGCGAAAAAACTTAGAGCACACATTAAAAATTGATTTTGATGAGAGATAATCTTAAGAAAAATATTGACGAATCAATTTTTTTAAAAAAAAAATTATATGAAAAAAAATACAAAAAAACTATAAATGAAATAATAGAAATTTTATATTCAAAAATAATAAAAAATAAAAAAATTTTTATATGTGGTAATGGAGGTTCTGCTGCAGATGCACAACATTTATCTACAGAATTTTTAGTTAGACTAAATCCAAAAAAAAATAGAAAGCCTTATCCAATGTTCACACTCACAAGTGATCCAACAAACATGTCAGCAATTGGAAATGATTTTGGGTTTGAAAATATTTTTAAAAGAAATTTAGAGGCAAGTGCTAATAAAGGTGATGTTTTAATTGCTTTATCAACATCAGGAAAGTCAAAAAATATAATTAATGTTCTAAAATTTGCAGATAAAATTGGTGTTTATTCAATCTCACTTTTAGGAATGGGAGGTGGTGATTGTAAAAATTTATCAGATTTAAACTTAATTGTTCCAAGCAAGAATGTAGCCAGAATTCAGGAAACTCACATGTTTCTTGGTCATTATATGCTAAATGAGGTTGAAAAAAAACTAATCAGATCAAATTATTGATCTTCCACCATCAATCACAAGATTGTGACCTGTCATGTATTTTGAAGCATCAGAAGCTAAAAATTGAATCGCACCAATATATTCGCTTTTGTTAGCCATCCTATTTAATGGAATCTTATTTACAAGCCTTCTAACAAATTTTGCATCTTGTCCATTATAAACACCACCAGGAGAAAGACAATTACAACGAACGTTTCTTGATGCATACAAAGATGCATAATATTTTGTAATTCCTATAATACCATTTTTTACAACAGAATAACTAACAGGCTTAAAATTTTTTTTACTTGCATACAATCTTTGATCAGGTGCAATAACTGATAAATCTGATCCAATATTTATAATATTGCCTTCCCTCAAACTCAGCATATCTTTAGAAAATGTTTCAATCATATTTTTGGCACCAGTTAATCCAACATTTAACGAGTTCTCCCAATCACTTTTTTTTTCAACATCACTTGGTTGAGGATTTATGGATGCATTATTAATAAGAATATTAATTTTAATTTTTTTTCTTTTTAATTCTAATCTTAAAATTTCTATGTCATTTTTTTTAGTTATGTCACAATTAAAGTAATATATTTTATTGGAATAAACTTTTTTTAATTTATTTTTAAGTTTAAGACCTTGTTTTTTATCAATATCTACTAAAACTAAATTTGAATTTATTTTACTAAGCGCTATTGAATGTTGCGCACCTAGTAAACCACAACTACCCGTAATTAGTGTATATTTGCCTGATAAGTCAAATAAGGTTTTATTTTGTCTTGCCATCAATTTCAATATTTATTCCATTAATATAATTGCTATTGTCAGAAATTAAAAAATTAATACAATTATTTATATCCTCAATTTTGCAAAATCTTTTTAGAGACACTGTATTGTTAATAATTTTTAAAACTTGATTTTTATTTTTTAGTATTTTTTTATGCCAATTATTTCCTTTAATTAAAACATGTCCTGGTGAAATAGAATTAATTAAAATATTTTTTTTAGCTAATATAGACGATATCTTATCGACATAATTTAAAAGACAGTTTTTTGCCAATGAATATGACAACGGTGCATTTCCTCTAAATTTTCCCGCTATAGAACCAACAATAATAATTTTGGTTAAGTTTTTACTTATTTTGAATGTTTTAAGATAATTTTCAATTACGTTAGTTGTAGAAAAAAAGTTTTTACTAAAAACATTTTTCCAAACATTACTGTTTTCTTCACCACTTCTGCTTGTTTTACCAGAACCTACATTACATATTATGATATCAATTTTAGAGAACTTTTGCTTAATTTTTTTCATTAGTTTGTTAACAGCTTTATCGTTTTCAAAATTACAAACGTACGGAAAGCAATTTTTTGAAACCAGTTTTTTTTTAGCAGTTTTAAGTTTTGCTAAATTGCGAGAAGTAATAATAATATTATGATTAGAACTTTCAAAATTTTTTGCTATTCCAAATCCAATTCCATAAGAAGATCCAGTAATTAAAATATTTTTTTTAATCATTTAATAAATTTTTTTATAAATTTTATGTTATCTAGTATTTCACCAATCTCATTTTTTTTCCATGTTTTGGCCGTTTGTAAAATTAAATTTTTTTTATAACCTCTTTTATTTAAAAAATTAAATAAACTTTTAAAATTACAATCTCCTTGACCTAATTTAACAGTTTTACCACCATAAATACGATCTTTGATGTGTATATTGTGTACTCTGTCAAAGTATACTTTCTCATCCTTAATCTTATATCCTAAACAAGCTGAATTTCCTGAGTCATAATTAATTCCATAGCAATCATCAAATTTCTTTATGAATTTAACAATTTTTTTTGGACTAAAATCAATTTCAAATAAAATTTTTATATTTGTTTCTTTGAGTAAATGATTAAATTTTAAAAAAAAATCTACTGTTTTGTTTTTATCCTTAGATTTGGTCAAACTTGAATTATCAACTAATGGAATAATTATACTTTTAATGTTTAATTTTCTACATGATTTGATTAAATTCACGATATTTTCAAATATTTTTTTTTTTAAATATAGAGTTTTTGCTGATGTAATCGGTTTTTGCATATAAAAATCACAAGTAACCGATTCAATCTTTAAATTGTTATTTTCTTTTAGTTTTTTTATTACATTTAATTGTTTCTTATCCATTAATGGATTTCGATAAAATTTAAAATAATCAATAGTCCATTCCATAAGATGAATTTTATTTTTTTTTGCAATATAAAATTCTTGTTTCCAATTTTTCCATGGAAAAGATTGAACAAAATTTTTTCTCTCTGACTTAATTAGTCTACCTTGCATAAATCCAATTTTATGCATTACAAGACCTCAACTAATTCGATGAAAATATTTTCTGGAGATTTACAAAAAGCTAGCCGCACTTTTTTATCATTAGATAAATGAGGTTCTGATAGAAATTTAATTTTTAAATTTTTTAATCTTTTATAAATCTTATTTAGATTTTTTACAGTTAAAGAAATATGAGTTAAACCTGGAGAAAATATTTTAATTTTCCTTTTTTTTTGTTTTAAATTTTGAAAATATAACAATTCAATCAAAATCTTATTTTTTAATCCTAATTTAATTGTCTTTAATTTACATTTTTTTAAATTTAATATTTTTTTCATTAATTTTTCATTCTCATTTAATGTTTTTATTTTTTCTAAACCTAAAACTTCTATATAGAAATAAAGCGACTCTCTCAAATTAGTAGTAACTATTCCTGTGTGTCTAAAGTTTTTTATAATCATTTTTTCATTAAAAATTTACAAAATTCAAAATCTATTGCATTGTTTATATCAATTTTTTCAATTTCATTCTTTACAACAAAGCCATAACATTTTTTTCCAATCATAGTCTTATTCTTCAAAAAACTTTTTAATGTTGAGATAAGAATTATTCCAGATGATTGATACCTTTTTCTTAGAAAATGTCTATTAAAGCTTGTTGGCGAATATTTATATTCAATGATCTTATTTTTTAATTTAATTACATAGTCTGGATGGGATGTATTTTTAACCTCCAAAACTGAAATAAGTGAGTCCAAATTTTTTTTTCTTAAAAATATCTTGATAGCCTGGTCTATTAATTCAGAACTTCTAAATACATGTGTTGGGTGTAACTCAACAATTAAATCTGGCTCAAATTTAATATTATCTAATACAAATTTTACAGCATGAAATAGTTTAGACTTATCCCCAGAGATCTTTTTTGGTCTTAGTTTATCACACCAAATATTTTGAGTTTCAGCTAATTTTTTTATTATTTTGGAATCTGTTGATATGCTAGTCATATCAATCATTTTTGATTTTCTGACTTGGTCAATAGTATACTGTATTAGTGGTTTTCCTCGTAATTTTAAGATATTTTTATTTTTAAGTCCTTTAGATCCGCTACGCGCAGGTATTACAACTAATATTTTTTTCTTTGTCATTGTGAAATTTATTTTTCCATTATAATGGTATTTCAAATAAATGCTTACATTATTTAAAATTACAAAAAAAGACATAATAAAAAAAAAAAAATGTTTAATTTGTAGCAACTCAAAGCTTAAAATTATTTCAGAAATATATTTTCAAAATAAATTTATTTTTTTTGCTACAGCAATGTGTAATAAGTGTGGGTTTGTATTCAGAAATATACATCCAACAAATAAATGGTTTTCAAGCCAATATCAAAAGCGAAGCAGTATACAGTCAAAAAATAAATTAGGTGTAAATTTAGAATATGAGAAACTAAGAATTTTTAGGTACACACAACTTTACAACTTTTTAAAAAAAAAAAATATTAGTTTTAAAAATTTAATTGATATTGGATGCGCTACTGGCTTAGGCTTAAAAATTTTTCAAAAAGCAAACATCAAAGTATTAGGTATAGACAACGACAAAACTCGAATAAATTTTGGTCGTAAAAGAGGAATAAACTTAAAACACAATAATATATTTGATTTAAAAGAAAAAAAAAAATTTGACCTAATAATATTTCTCCATACTTTAGAGCACCTTACAGATCCACAAAAAGCCATAAAAAGAATTTCTAAATTTATGCATCATAATTCATATATTTATATTGAAGTACCAAATTTTAAAAACTTAGTTCGTAGTTGGGATGACTCAATATATTTAGCTCACTTATCAAACTTCTCGGAGAGTAATCTGATTTACTTTTTAAAAAAAAATAATTTAGAAATTATATTTCAAACCTTTCCCCAGACAGAAAATGGGGTATTTAATCTTGGTTTTTTATGCAAGAAAAAAATAGAGAAACAAAATAACAAAATTAAAATTTTGCATCAGACTCCAAGGTTAGATAAGTATAAAAATAACGGAAAAAGCAACAAATTGAAAATCCCATATAAAATCAATTTAGATAAAATTAATGATATTTCTTTTGCTTATAAAATTGAATCTGCTGATAAATATAAAAAACTTAACGATAATTTTAAAAGGCAATTGATCTATGATAAAAAAATTAAAAAATATATAATTCATAATAAAACTTTTGATTATAAAGAAAAAAAAAATAAATTTTTAAAAAACTTAAAATATAAAAATTTATAAATTAATGAATATTATAATATTAACAACTGACCAGTACAGACACAAATTTTTAATAAATTATTTAGCTAATCAAAAAAAAATAAATATCATTGCATGTTTTGTTGAAAAAAAACTGCATCAAAATTATCAAAAAAATATATCTTTTTTTCAAAAGAAACATTTTAATATTAGATCAAAAAAAGAGAAATTATTTTTTTTGCCCAAGATAAAAAAAAAAAAATTGAAAAATATTTTTTTAATAGCACCAAAACAAATATCTAAATCTCATAAAGTATTAAAATATTTAAAAAAGAAAAATTATGATTTTGTGGTATCTTTTGGTTGCTCAATAATTCCGGAAAATGTATTGGAAATCAATAAAAATAAATTCTTAAACATTCATTTGGGACTCTCACCTTATTATCTTGGATCTGGAACGAATTTCTGGCCATTTGTAAATAATGAGTTGCAATTTCTTGGGGCTACAATTATGAGAACCTCAAAAAAAATTGATAAGGGGCAAGTATTACATCAGATAAGACCTGATATTAAATATGGTAGTGATATTCATGATATTGGAAATCAAATTATATTTAAAATAATTAAAGATATAAAATTTGTTTTATTCAATATCCATAAGTTAAAAAACAAATTTAAATTTCCAAAATTTAAATCAAAAATTTTCAAAAGAAATGATTTTGATGACCAATCATTAGAAAAAGCTTACAGGAATATTCAATATGGTATAATAAATGATTATTTGGATAACAAAAAATATTTAGAAAAAAAATACAAAATTTTGAATTTAAAAAAATTGATAAAGAAATGAAATCAATAATGTATCACTATGTAAGGTCTCATGATAAAAATTTACCTAATTTAAATTATCTTCATTTTAAAAATTTTGAGAAACAGATACAATATTTTAAAAGAAAACATCAATTTTTTGATTGTAATGATTTTTCTTTTTTTTCTGGATCTAGCAATATTAAAAATAAAATATTTTTAACTTTTGATGATGGACTAAGTTGTCACTACAAATTTATTTTTAAAATTTTAAAAAAAAATAAAATTAATGGAATTTTTTATATTCCAACTCAACCTTTAATTAAAAATAAATTATTATTACCTCATAAAATACATTTAATTTTAGCAAAATTTGGTGGAAAAACTTCTTTTAAAATGCTTATGAAATTCATTAACGAAAAAATGATTGATCAAAATAAAATAAAAAAATTTAAAAAATCAACATATTTGAGTCAAAAGAATATTTATTATGTTAATTTTTTTAAAAAAACGATAAATTATTATTTGAAAAAAAAATATAAATTTCAAATAATAGATAAAATATTCTGTAGTTTATTTGGCCAAAATGAAAATAAAATTTCTAAAAAATTTTATTTAAGTGAAAAAGAAATAAAAAAAATGTCAAAAGAGGGAATGGTATTGGGTTCTCACTCAAACTCACATCCTTTGATGTCTGAAATGACAAAATTAGAAATAAACAAAGAGATTGATTTAAGTTTTGATTATTTATCACAATTTTACAAGCAAAAAACTTATTGTCATCCCTATGGAGGGTTTAAATCATTCAACGATTACACAGAAAAATATCTTAACAAAAAAAAAGTAATTTTTTCTATGAATGTGTTGTCAAAAGATATATCAAATAATCAAATTATAAAAAGGCCACAAGCTTTACCAAGGTTTGATTGTAATTTTTTTCCCCATGGACAAGTAAGTGAGATTATAAATGATTAAAAATTTTTTAAAATATATTAAACCTAAATCAAAAAATAAATTCTTTTTTATTATTGAATTTTTTATTTTAATTCTTGTTAATTTTATTAAGTTAATTATAAAAAAAATATTTACCCTTATTCCAATAAGAATTTATGAAAACCTTTTGCCTTATTCACTTAATTATTATCACTTTGATAAATTAAAATTAATCAAAATATTTAAAACAAGAGAAGAGTTGTGGCATTCTGCTATTGAAAAAATCGGAGTAGAAAAAAAAATCTCTTTTATAGAGTTTGGAACCTTTGAAGGTTACTCAATTAAAAAGTTTACAGAGTTAAATAAAAATCCAGACTCTATATTTGTTGGATGTGACACATTCATTGGTTTACCTGAAAGGTGGAATAAAATGCCAAAAGGCATGTGGAACGTTGATGGAAAACTACCGATCATAGATGATAAAAGAGTTGAATTTATTAAAGGCAAATTTCAGAACACCTATTCAGAAATTGAAAAAAATATTAATACTAAAAATGAGCTACTATTTCATTTTGATGCTGACTTGTATAGTGCAACACTATTTTTGCTGACTAAATTAGATAAATTTAAAGAATATTATGCTATCTTTGACGAATTTACAGGCCATGAATCAAGAGCAATATATAATTACTGTCAATCATATGATGCAGATATTGAATTTTATGGGAAAACAATTGGTTACTCTAATACACCTCACAGAGTTTTTTGCAAAATTAAACATAAGTATAAGTAATAGAATTAAATTAATTTTCTAAGTGATCTACGTTTATCCAAATTATTTTTATAAAAAAAAGGTTTTAAAGTTAATAAACCAAATTTTAAATTTAAAAAGTAATTATTATTTAAACAAAGAGCTTCATAAAAAAAAAAATCAAATCAATGATGATAAATTTTTTATAAATAAAGAGGATGGTTATAAATTTATAGATAATAAAAATTCCTTGCCATCACATTTGATGAACAGTCTTGAAAGTTTTTGTAATCTTGAAAGAATTAAAAGATTTAAAAAAAAATCAAATAATAAAGATTTTATGATTAATTTGCTTGAAGATGGTGATATACAAAAAATTGATGGATTAATTGAGTTTGCATTAAGTGATAATATTATTAATCTAGCAACTAAGTATTTAAACACGATCCCTTTTCTTGCATACATTTACATATTTCATTCCTTACCAAATGATACGGTCCAGTCTAGTCAACTCTTTCATTGTGATACTGAAGACGACAGTCAACTAAAATTTTTTTTTTATTTAAATGATGTGAATGACAACAATGGTCCCTTTGTGTTTATACCAAGAAAAAAATCTTTAGAAATAATGAAAAAAACAAATTATCAAGGCAAAAGATTGCAAGATAGTGAAATCTGCAAACATATTGAAAAAAAAGAAATGATTAGATTTATTGGAAAAAAAGGATCTGGTTTAGCAATAGATACGTGCGGTTGTTTACATTATGGATCTAGAGAAAACAAGTCTCCAAGAAAATTACTAATGTTTCAATTTACTAATCACTTTACAAGCTTATACTATAAAAGCAACTTAGCAAAATATATTAATTTTTCAAAAATAGAAAAAGAAAAGTTAATTTACTGCATTCCACAAAAAAATTTTTTTTGAGTTAAAATGAAATATCTTTTTTTAGAAACTATTTATAATAGTCCTCACATCGAAACATCAGCAGAAATAGCACTGGATTTAAATAAAGAAAAAAATGATATTTTTTTCTCATGGATAGGAAATAATTTACCATGGTCAGATTGGAGCCTATCTATTAAAAAAAAAATATTAGGAGCTTCTATTGAAAAAAAAATCTCTTTAATAGAGAGCATACTAATAAAAAATAATATTAATTTAGTTGGTTTGCAAACTAAAGAAGATTCAGAATTAAAAAAAATCAAAACTTGGGCAAGTAACTTTTCTGGAAATTTATCATCTTTGAAACGTTACTCTTATAAGGGAGAAAACTTAGGCCTAGGTGTGTGTTCATCTTTGATTTCATTTTTACATCAAAGTAGTTTTGATACAAAAAAATACAATAAGTTAATATATAAAAGTTTAGTTGCCTCAGCAATTATATTTGAGAGAAGTTTAGAACTGATTAAAAAAACTAAACCAGACTGTGTTGTGACATTTAATAGTCGTTTTGCAACCTCATTACCAATTGTTTTGGCAGCAAAAAAAGAAAAAACAAAAGTACTCCGGCATGAAAGAGGATCCAATTTTAATAAATATGAGGTTTTTGAGGAGGATATACATAATCTTTCTTATCGAGCAAATAATGTAAAATCTTATTGGAAATCTGAAAAAAATCTTAAAAAAAAACAAATTATCGCAAAAAAATATTTTATTAATAGACGAAAAGGTATTCCCTTGAGTTGGGATTTAAAAAAAAATCACGCGCTTAATCAGCTACCTGGCTATGTTCCACATGTTAAAAAAAAAATTAGAATAATTTTCTATACAGCAAGTGAGGATGAACATGAGTCTACAAAATATCAATTGACAAATTTAATATGGCAATCTCAAAATACTGCATTAAAAAAACTTATTAAAGCGTTAAATCTATTGAAAAATTTTGAATTATTTATAAGAGTCCATCCAATAAGTGATAAAAGAAAATCATTAGACGATCATATTAAATGGAAGAAATATGATAATAGTAAAAATATTCATGTTATTTCTCATGATAGCCCTGTTAATAGTTATGAACTTTTGGATAGTGCACAATTAATTGTTACATATGGAGGGAATATTGCACTAGAGGCTGTATATTGGGGCAAGAATGTAATTACCTTAAGGAACGCAATATACTCAAAAGAAAAATTTATTTTTGAACCAAAAAATTTTAAAGATTTATCAAATTATATGAAAAAATTAAAATTCTTGAGAAAGCCAATCAATAAATCAAAGGTTATTCCTTTTGCATATTATTTTATGGTATATGGGAAAAAATTTAAGCACTTTAAATGCAAAAGTTTTGATGACTGTTATTATAAACAAATTCCAATTAGTCATCTTAATACTGGAATGAGAAAAATTAAAAAATATAAAAATATTTTCCAAAAATTTATATGAGAATTCTAAATTTATTCAAAGAACTGGACAAAAAGTTTCGAAGACGAACAGTAATAATAATAACCCTTATGTTTTTTGCTGGAATATTAGAAATGATAGGGGTAAGTCTTATTTTACCATTGCTGACTCTTTTGACTGGTTCATTAGAGAGTCAATCTAGTTATTTAAATTATATAAATTCATTTATAATTTCAATTAACCTAGATGAAGATAAGTTAATTTTATATTTTATAATTTCAATTAGCATATTATATATTTTGAAAAATTCATACCTTGCCTTTATTTATTTTTTGCAAGGAAAATTTATTAGAGATTTTCAGATTAAATTAGGAAAAAAATTACTCTATGCATATTTAAGTATGCCAGTAAACCAATTATCAAGTAGAAATTCTTCTATTTACATCAGAAATTTAAGTAACGATTTAGTTTTTCTAGCTAATTCTCTCACTTGTTATGCCACTTTGTTTTTGGAAGGCTCTATAATACTCTTAATTGTGTTGATGTTACTCATAACCTTGCCTATCTTCACCTTGGTAATAATTATTGTATTTGGTTTTGTTACGGGCTTGTATATTTATTTGGCAAATAAAAAAATTAAAGTTTGGGGTGAAAACAGACAACTTTTTGAAAGTGAAAAGATAAAAAGTCTCAAACAAAGCATCGAATTTATCAGGGAAATAAAGATTTATAATATTTCAGAATATTTTATAGAAAAATTTAATAATTCAAATTTTAGTTTTTCACAAAGCATGTTTAAACATCATTTTCTACAAAGTTTATCAAAATTATGGCTTGAAGCTTTAACGGTGTTTATAATTGTACTTTTACTAATATTTATAATTTCACTTGCGAGTCCAATTGACAGTATACCTATAATTGGTTTATTTGCAGGTGCTACTTTTAAATTACTACCTTCATTAAATAGAATTATTAATAGTTTAAATCAGTTAAAATTTGTCAAACCTATTGAAAATGTTTTTTTAAGTGACTTAATTGCATATAATAAATCAAATCAAAAAACTGTAATTGAAAAAAATTTTAATTTTAAAAAAGAAATAATATTTAAAGATGTTAATTTTAGCTATTCAAATGATAAGCCAATAATCAAAAACTTTAATTTAAAGATTGTAAAAGGATCTGTCGTTGGTGTATTTGGGTCAAGCGGTAAAGGAAAAAGTACTTTCTTTGATTTATTGTCTGGTATTCAAACTCCAGATAGTGGAAAAATTCTAATTGATGGAAAGGATCTTAAATATAATATTTCTGAATGGCAAAACGTTTTAGGCTATACACATCAAGATACTATAATTTTAGATGATAGTTTAAAAAATAATATAGCCATAGGTATTCAAAAAAATATTAATATTGATAGTTTAATTAAATCTATAGAAATATCTGAACTGTCAAAATTTGTTGGAGAAAATAATGATGGACTAGAGACTCATATTTCTGAAAAAGGCTCTAATATTTCGGGAGGACAGAAACAAAGAATTGGAATTGCAAGAACAATTTACAAAAATCCAGAGGTTTTAATCTTTGATGAAGCTTTTAATTCATTGGATAAAATTACTTGTGATAAGATTTTAAATAAAATTTCTAAAAATTTTAGCTTGAAAACAATATTTATTATTTCTCATGACACAAGTTTAAAAGATTATTGTTCTCAAGTTATTGATCTTGATAATTTATAAATTGTTCAAGTTAGAGGTTTTTGATATTTATAAAATAAATGAAAAATATTTTCACAATTTTCGTTGCATTAATTATCTCATTAATAATGGTAGAAATACTTCTAAAATTATTTTTACCTTTTCCTTTGAGTGGATCTTGGAGAGTACAAGATCAAAATGGATTATTGCTTAATAAAAAAAATATAAAAACTAAGCATGAATACATCGCTAATGGTAAAATTATTCGTGCAAATTATACTTTTGGAGAATTTAACAATAGAGTCTATAAAAAATTATATTATAAAAAAAATAAACCAAAAGTTTTAGTTTTGGGAGACTCATTTACTTTTGGCTGGTTATTGAATGACCAAGATACATTCATTTATCAATTAGCAGATCACTATAAAAATTTTGAATTTATTAATGTAGCTGCTGGTGGATGGGGTACTTCGGATTATTTAAGTTATATTGAGAATTATTGTAAAACAATTAAACCAGATATCATACTGCTTTTTCTTAACCATTCTGATCATGAAAGAGCAGTTAATTCTAATTTGTATTTATTAAATGATAAAATGAAATTAGAAAAAGGAAAAAATAAAATAAGTAAATCCAAAAAAATGGTAGATAGTTTATTCTTTTATGAATTTATGATTGAAAATTCACACTTATTTCAATTACTCCGATCATTATCAAATTTAAAATTTATAAATAAACAATTATCAATAAGACACACTAAATCTACTCAAATTAAAAATGTATCAAACAATATTTCAAAAAATATTATTCAGATAAAAAAAATTTATCAAAAGATTAATTCACAGATAGATAAATGTGGCTCTAATTATTTATTTATAGATTTAGGTTGGCCCTTTGATGTTTCAAATAATTATTTTAAAAAAGTTAATAAAGAAACATTAAATTTTTTATATAATAATAATTTTAATATAATTTCTCTTAAAGATAAGATGAAAAAAATAAATAGAAATTTAAAAGATTACGAGATACCTTTAGATAAACATCCAAATAGTGCCGCTAATCATTATATTTTTCAAATTTTAAAAGAAGAAAAATTATTTTAATTACTTATAATAAAAAAAATAAAATTAATTATTTTTAAAATAATCAAAAATTGTTTCAGCAATTAATTCATGTCCTTTTTCATTAGGGTGATTAGTATCATAAGGATGAAATAAAATACTTGGATTTTCTTTTTTTATATTTTTAATATAATTATTAAATTTTGGCAGAGCATCAATATATCCTATATTATTTTTGTTTAACAAATTAATTAAATACTCCCTAGCATTTCTTGTTGAACATTTTAAATCGTAATTTAGCTTATTTATTTTTTTGTGCTTAATAATTTCAAGAGATATCGGTGGAATCAAAACTAGAAAATTTACATTATAAGATTTGAGCTCTAAGTTAGTTCTTATTACATCGTTTATAAAAATATCCCATAAATTTTGGCTTTTTTCCTCATAGCCTTCTGCAAAATAAGCATAAGTATATGGACCCAAAGCATGGATTTTTCTCTCTGAACATGTTCCTTCTGTTTTTCTTGCAGCTATACTCGCATGATGCTGAAGGAGTTTAAAAAAAGATGAATGATTTAAATATTTATATCTGTAAACATTAGTATTATTAATCATTTTTATTAAACCATTATTTGTTAAATCTTTGCTTTCAAAATTTTCATTTTTTTTTGCAATTTCAATAATGTCATTAAAATTAAATTGGTAAATAACAACATCGTCATCTTTTAAAAATTTGTAAATTGAATTATTTAAATTCGCAAAAGTATTTTTAAAATTAGTATTATATTCTGAAGATGCATAAACATTTAAATCATCATTTATTATTTTTTTAAACTTTTGATAATATGTATCCTCAAAATTTACTCCATATCCGTTTGTAATACTGTCACCTAAAAACCAATATGAATTTTTTTCATTAAATAAAATTTTTTCATTAAATTTACTCACTCTAAATTTAGTTTTATCAATATATTGAAAGAAAGTGTCTTTACCTTTAGAAATTCGATGGTATTTATCTATATCGTAGTAAATGCTATTTTCATTAAATTCTTTAAAAAAAAATCTTGTTAATAGCTCAAAAAATAAAAATATTAAAATTATATAAAGTAAACTAGCTGTGTATTTTTTAAACATTTTTTGTAATATTATATACTTAATACTGAATTAAATTTACTAATCAAATGATCTCACAGAAAAAAATCTTATTTATTATAAATACTGTTACACCCTATCAATTAGATTTTTTTAATAAACTTAGTAAAAACGTTAACTTGAGAGTGATATTTCATAGCAAAGACTATGTTAATTATAAATTTAATTTTAGGAAAAAGAACAATCATTTTTTTTTAAGCAGTCAAGTAAATCAAGTTGAGTATTTTTGTAAATTTATAAATAATTTTAAACCAAATTTAGTCATTTTTGGTGGATATAGATTGCCACATAATTCAAAATTTATCTCTTATATAAAAAAAAAAAAAATCAAATTTTTTTATTGGCTAGAAAAATTAAATGAAAATAACTTTTTAAAATATCACTTAATTAAACGTCTTATAGGTAACAAAATTAATTCCTCAAATGGGGTTTTAGCAGTAGGCAAAAAAGCAAAGAAAATTTATTCAAAATATAATAAAAATACATTTAATTTTCCATATTCAATAAAAATAAAGAAGTTGAATAAAAAAAAATATTTTAAAAATAATAAAATCAATTTTTTATTTGTAGGTCAATTAATACAACGTAAAGGAATCAAGGAAATTTTGAGTGCTATTAATAAACTGTCCTGTTCTGAAAAAGAAAAAATATTGATACATATAGTAGGAGATGGAGGTTTAAAGAAACTAATTGAAAAATATCAGCAAAAGAATGTAGCTATAAAATATTATGGTTTTGTTTTTGGGAATAAATTATCAAAAATATATCAGTCGTCTGATGTACTTTTATTTCCATCAAAGTTTGATGGTTGGGGAGTCGTTCCAATGGAAGCTATGGCAAATTCAATGTCTGTAGTTGTTAGTAAAAATGCTGGTGTTAGTGAAATATTAAATAGCAAAAATAATGGTTTTTTGATTGAACCTAAATCATCTGCTTTGCTTAATGCAATAAAAAAATGTATTAAAAATAAAAAAATAATCATAAGACATGGAAAAAATAATAGAAATTTAATTTTTAAATCAATTTGTAATGCTGATAATTTATCAAATTATTTCTTGAAACAAATTATGAAAAATATATGAAAAAACTTTTAATTGATGCAATAAGTACTAGCTCAGGTGGTGCTATAAGTCATTTAAAAATTATAGTAAATCAATTTTATAATCAAAATTATTTTGACTCTGTTGATGTGTTTTTACCTGAAAATACAAAAAATAAAATGCCGGAGATTAAAAATGTAAATTATATTAGTCCAAAATTTTTTTTAAAAAATCTTTTATTAAGAATATTTTGGCAAGTAGTTATTTTAAACATTAGAATAATTAGAAAAAAATATAATTGCATTTTTGTTACTGGCAGTTCTCACTTTATTTTAAATGGTCCTGTAGTAACAATAAGTCAAAACTTGTTACCTTTTTCATTTAATGAAGTAAAAAAATATTTTTTTTCAATTTTTTATATTAAATTAAAAATATTATATTTGACTCAGAAATTTTCCTTTAAATCTTCAAAAGGGGTAATATTTCTTCATGATTACTCAAAAAAGTTTATTTTAGAAATAATTGGAAAGTTAAAAGGAGAAAGTAAAATTATTGCCCATGGTCTTAAATTGAATAAGTTTTTAAAAAAAAAATACACTAACAAAAAATATCGATTAATTTATGTTTCAAATATTGATTTTTACAAAAATCAAATATTTTTGTTAAAAGCATTAGATTTATTTCTTGAAAAGTACCCAAAATTTAAAAATTCAATATTTGTCGAGTTTTATGGTGGTTTTTATTTACCTGCATTAAATGAATTTAATTATTATTTATCAAATAAAGTACAAAATAAAAAAAATTTTAAATATTTTGGCTTAAAAGATTCAAAATTTATTTATCGAGATGAAAAAGGTGTTGATACAATATCCTTGTTTGCATCATCATGTGAAAATTTTTCTGTATCACTTATTGAAAGCATGGCAAATGGGTACCCAACAATATGTGTGGATCAACAACCAATGAAATCTGTGCTTGGCTCAGATGCAATTTTTTATAAATATGACTCTATTTTGAGCTTTCATAATAAATTTAGTAAAGTAATATTTTCAAAAGCTATTCAAAATAGATTATCTAAAAAAATATTTTTAAGATCAAAAAAGTTTAGTGATCATGATATGGCTAAAAAAACATTTAAATTCTTAATAGATATCGCAAAAAAAAATGAAAAATAGTTACATATTAGGACTTAATATTTACCATGGTGATTCAAGCGCTTGCATATTGAAGAATGGAGAAATTAGTTTTGCTATTGAAGAAGAGAGAGAAAATAGAATAAAACATTGGGCAGGTTTACCCATTGAGTCAATTAAAGCTTGTCTTCAATATGAAAAAATAGAATTTTCAAATATTAATTATGTAGCAATTAATACCAATCCATATTCAAATATCCTTCATAAGTTTAAATACGCAATTATAAATCCTCAAAATATAAATATTTACTTAAAAAGATTTTTAATTAAGAAAAAGAAAAGATCATTTGAGAGAATTATTAAAAAAAAATTTAATGTAAATAAATATATTAACATAAAGTTTTATGATCATCATTTGTGCCATCATGCTTCTTCATTTTACCCCAGTGGATTTAATGAATCTCTTTTAATATCAACAGATGGCTTTGGAGATTTTGCAAGTACGACAGCAGGAATAGGTGTTAAAAATGATATGAGTATTAATCATAAAGTTTTTTTTCCTCATTCTCTAGGAATATTTTACCAAGCATTAACTCAGTTCCTAGGATTTAAGAAATATGGCGACGAATATAAAGTTATGGGATTGTCAGCCTATGGTTCAAATAAATTTCAAAATGAAATGAATTCTTTAATAAATTTTAAAAAAAATTCCTTCGCACTTAATTTAAATTTTTTTCAGCATCATAATACAAATATTGATATGAAGTGGGATGATGAAGCCCCTAAATTTGACAATTTATATAACAGTAAAATTAAAAAATTATTTAAATATGACTTTGAAAATAATGAGATTAATCAAAATCATATGGATTTAGCCCATTCTATCCAAAAAAAATATGAAGAGGTAATTATCAAATACATTGAATTTTATAAAAATCTATACAAAGCGGAAAATTTATCATTATCTGGTGGTTGTGCTATGAATTCTTTGGCTAACAGAAGAATTATGAAAGACTTAGGATTTAAAAAAATATTTATTCCACCTGCACCAGGAGATGCCGGAGGTGCAATTGGTGCAGCTTTACTTTGTTTCAATGAATTTGGAAAATTAAAGCACAACAAGTCATTTTCTACACCATATATTGGAAGAAAATTTTCAAATGAGTTTATAGAGACAACTATTAAAAAAAAAATAAAAGAGCATGATAAAAATGATGAAAAATATAGTTTAGAAGTAATCGACGATGACAATGAATTAGTTAAAATAATATCACAAAAAATTTATGAAAACAAAATTGTTGGTTGGTTTCAGGGCAGGATGGAATGGGGGCCAAGAGCATTAGGCAATAGATCTATATTAGCAAATCCTTGCAACCCAAACATGAAATCTATAATTAATTCTAAAATAAAATTAAGAGAAAAATTTAGACCTTTCGCTCCATCTATTATTAGAGAAAAAGTTAATGAATGGTTTGAAAGCGATATAGATGTGCCATATATGGGGATGGTAATGAATATTGTGCCGGAAAAAAAAGAAAAAATACCGGCTGTAACTCATGTTGATGGAACAGGTAGACTTCAAACTGTTGATCAAGAGACAAATCGTTTATATTATAATCTAATTCAATCTTTTTATAAAATATCTAATGTTCCAATAATATTAAATACTTCTTTTAATGAAAATGAACCAATAGTAAATACGCCCGGAGAAGCTATTGAATGTTTTTTAAGAACAAAAATGGATATATTGTCAATTGGGAACATTATCATTCAAAGAAAAAATTAGGTTTAAGTGAAACAAAATAGATTAATAATCAGTATTTGGTCTGATCCTTCGATGTACTTAAATTTAATGTTTTTACTTAATTATTTATTAAAAAAAAAGTTTAAAATAATTTTAATTTGTAAAAAAATTGAAAATATTAATGATTTTTATTTTTTTGTTAAAAAAAATCCAAATTTAAATGTAATTCAAACAAATTTAAATGGTAAGTTTGGGTATATTAAATTTTTTTATCTTAAATACATTTATAATAATAAATTTAATCCGAAAATATTAATCTCTGTAAATTTTATATCTATGTTTTTTTCTTATTTTTTAAACATAAAAAAAACTAGGTGGATTTACTATAATTTTGATTTTGATTTAAAAACAAAATTAAATAATTTTATAGAAAAGATGTTTATAAAAAAAGCTGATCATATTTTAATACCATCTCAATCAAGACTTAAGGTGTATAAAAAAAATTTTGATAGGATAAATAGAATTTACTCAATAAACAACTGTTTTTCAAAAGAATTAAAAATCAAAAAATTTAAAAAGTATAATAAATTTTACAAAAAAAAATATTTAATTAGGCTAGGATCATTTAGTAATTCTCATGCTTTGAAAGAAATAGCTTTATCAACAAAATATTGGAAGAAAGATATATTACTCATAATGGCTGGTAAATCATACGATGGATATTTTGAAGAATTAAAAAGTTTTGTTAAATTAAATAATTTAAAAAAAATCATTTTATTAAAAGATGTAAATTATTATGTTTGGTTTGCACTATTAGAAAGAGCAATTGCTGGATTTGCACTTTATGATCCGATCAATACAAGTCACAATCATATGGGTGGTACATCACAAAAATTAAATAATTATATTTATTGTAATATTCCATCAATAATATCAAAAAATTTAGATTTTTATACATTTAACAAAAAATACAAAACATCTATTTCAGTAAAAAATAATCCAAAAGATATAGCTGAGAAAGTAAACAAAATACTAAATAATAAAAATTTATATTTTTTTTTAAAAAAAAAAAATAAAGAAGCATTCAATAAAGAATTTAACTTTGAAAAACAAATTAAAAAAATCTCAAAATTGTTTGCATAATATCAAAATGAACAAGAAAATAGTATTTGTGTCTACACATCCAATTCAATATCAAACACCAATTTTTAAAAAATTATATAAATTAAATAAATCATTTATTGTACTATTTAAAGATAAAATAAAAAAACATACTGAAATTAAAGATTCTGAATTTGAGAAAAAAATTAAATGGGGAAATGATTTAGCAAAAAATTACAAATATGAAATTTTTGGAAAAAAAAATTATTTTGTATTAAATCTTTATAACACTTACAAATTTTTAAAATCACAAAAAATAGAATATTTAATTCTATCAGGATGGAACAACATTTTTTATCAATCAATATTTATCATAGCTAAAATATTAAATATTAAAATAATATTGAGATGTGAAAATAATTTTTATGAAACAAGTTATTTAAAAAAGAAAATTAAAATATTTCTTTTAACCATAGTTTTTAAATTTTTTTATAAATTTATTGCAATCGGAAAAAAAAATAATGAAATGTACAGAGAATGTGGAGTTTCAAAAGACAAAATTATTAAATCTAATTATAGTATAGATAATGATTTTTTTTCTAAAAAAAAAATATTAAAAAAAAAAGAAGCATATCTAAAAGATAAATATAAGACCCATAATAAGAAAGTTTTTATTTTTGTAGGTAAATTTATAAATAGAAAAGGAATTGATGTTCTTTTAGATGCTATAACTCATTTAAATAACTTCCCAATTGTAACAAGAAAATCAATTTTTTTATTAGTTGGGCAGGGATCAGAATTAACAAGGATACGAAAATTTATTAAATTAAAGAAAATTAGCAATTTATGTTTGATAAATTTTAAAAATCAAGATGATTTGAAATATTATTATAAAATTTCAAATTTTCTAATTTTACCTTCATTTTATGAAACATGGGGATTAGTTGTTAATGAAGCGATGGCGATGGAAAAACCTGTCATAATTTCTAATAGTTGTGGTTGTGCAAATGACTTAGTTTTAAATGATAAGAATGGTTATATCTTTAAAAAGGGTAATTCAGAAGAATTATCAAAAATTATTATTAAAATTTTACAAAATAAAAAAGTTGAAAGTAGATTAAAAAAAGAAGTTAAGAAAAAACTTAAGTTTTTTTCAATAGATAAGAATGTTAAAGATATTCTTCGTATAACTTAATGAAAAAAAATATTTTAATAATAGGAAATTCTCATCCATCATCAATAGAGAAAATGTTTTATCATAGTTTCAGAAAATTAGAGATAAAAGTACAATTTTTAGATCCTAATCTTTATGTTAAGTTATATAAAAAAAATAAAATATATTTTAAATTATTTAAAAATAATTACTTTAAAAATTATAATGAAATTATTTATGAAAATATAAAAAAAAAATATAAATCTCATATAATTTTTTTTTTTAAAGGTGAGTCATTAAATAAAAGATTTTTAGAAAAATTAAAATTATTTAAAGAAAATATTTATATTAATTATTTTACAGATAATCCATTTTATGGAAAATCTAAATATTTAGATATAATAAAGTATTTTGATTTCTATTTTACATGGTCAAAAGAAGTAAAAAAAAATATATTAAAAAAAAAATTATATTTAAAAAAAAGTTCAATCAATTATTTGCCATTTGGTTACGATTTTAGATATAGAAAAAAAATTGATTTACTTAAATCAAATAATAATAAATATCTTTTTTATGGCTCTTGGGATGCTCAAAGAGAAAAAGTTCTCGAGAGATTAAAATTAGATAACATTGATATATATGGAAACGGATGGCATAAAGCAGGTAAATTATTTAAAAAAAATAATAAAATTTACTATAAAGATATTTTTGGTCAAAATCTTTCTAATAAAATCAACAAATATAATGCTGTTATAAATATAAATAGACCCCAAGTTCGTAACGCTCATAATATGAGACTTTTCGAGGTAGTAGGTTATGGTGGGTTAGTTATAACAAAAGAAACTCATGAAGTACTCAATTTTTTTAAAAAAAATAATGAAATAATTACTTATAAAAATTTTAAAGAGTTAAAACATATCATCAAAAAAAATATCAAATTATTTAACAGAAATAAAATGCGAAAAAAATGTTTTAACAAATCAAAATCTCATTCTTATCTAACGAGATGTGAAAAAATTTTAGATATAATAAAATATGAACAGAAATAATACTATTAATAAAAGCCTTACTTATTTGTTTATCACTACAAACATTATATTACTAATCAATTTTTTTTTAGTAGATAATTTTATACCTTTTTTCCAAAACAAAACTTTAATTTGTTTAATAGTTATTACTTTTGCAATTCCATCAATTCAATATTATTTGTCTGATCAAAGAGGTTTATATATACCAATTGGAGAAATAATATTAATATTCTTTATAATAGGTTATTTAACAATATTTTTTTTTGATATAGATCTCATAGCGAAATCATATTTCTGGTTGTTAAATAATTTTTCGGTTTCACAAACAATTTTTTTTTTTACTGTAATAGATGAAAATTTTTTCTACTTAAAATATTTCTATTTATCCTGTATTTCTTTTTATATTGGTTTTTTTTTAGTGAGTAAATTTACTATTATTAATGGTTTTTTTTCAAATAAATTTGATAAATATTATAACTTTTCTGAAAAAGATTTATTCTTTATTGGTTTTATTTTTCTAATTATAAAGCTAATAATTTTTATTTTTCCTGAAATTAATAATTTCAACTTTATAAATAATTTTAAAAGTATAATTTTTTTATTTAATGTATCTTGCTTCTGGACTTTTTATTTAATAAATAAAAAAAATTATCTTAAAAAGATATTCGTCATTTTATCTTTTTTTATAATTTTTGTGATTGATATTGTTGAAACAGGGTCCCAAATTGGAATTACATTAATGATTGTTTTAATGGTTTTAATATATTGGCTTTTAAAAAGAAAAATCTTTTTTTTAGGAATATTTCTTATTATTTTTAATTTTTATTTTTTTCAAGATATCAAAATTGAATACAGGTCGTCTATTCATACTATAAAAGAAGATTTGAGAAAGCCTTTAATTAAAATTTTAAATTACAAAGATTCTTTTTTGTTTAACATTTTATCATTAAATTTCGAAAAAAAAGAATCTTTGGGTAATAAATCAGTTTTAGAAAATAAAAATAATGTTACGAATGTAAGAGTAACAATTTCAAGTATTGCGTATCATAAACTAATTGACTTAAAAAAAAATAATCAATTAATTTTAAAGAATGGAGAGACATATCAAAATTTAATTTTTTTTATTATTCCAAGATTTTTATGGAAAAATAAACCTGTATCATCTTATGGAGTAGAGTATGGTTTGGTTACCCAATTAACTCATAAAGATACTCCCACATCAATAAATTTGAGTTGGGTTTCCGAGGCATTTTGGAATTTTGGTTATCTTTTTTTTGTTGCAATGATTATCAAAGGAATTTTTATTGGACTAATATCACAAGCAGTCAATTATAAGAATAATTCTATTATTTCGATTGCTTGGCTAGCATCAGCTATTCATCTTTTAATTCCTGAGTCTAATTTTTCTTTAATGTCAATTTCTTTTATTTATCAACTAACTTTTTTGATTATATTTTTAACAATTTACAAATTAATATTCAAAAAATGAAAAATGTGCATATATTTATTAGAAAAAAAAATTCCGTTTTTCATCAAAGCATTGAAAGATTTGTTACTCAGCTAAAAACAAATATAAATCATAAAGAAATAAATATAAAGATACTTGAATGCCCCCTTGCTAGTGTTGGATTTTTTAATAGAGTTTATTTGATTTTTTGGGCTTTTTTCAATCAAGGACATGTTAACCATATATGTGGTGATGTTAACTATATATCCTTATTTTTATCAAAAAAAAAAACAATAAACACATTTTTGGATTGTAGATTATTGAGTGAATTTATTGGAATAAAAAAAATTATTTATAAGTTGTTCTGGTTTTATATGCCAATCCACAAATCATCAATAAACACATGTATTTCTAATTTTACAAAAAATGAAATCAATAAAAATTTTAAAAAAAAAGAAAATATCAATTTTAAAGTATTGCCAGTTCCACTTGTTCAAAAATATAGTTCAAATATTAATCATAAAATAAAAAAAATATTAATAATTGGTACAGAAAAACATAAAAATATTGAAAATTCTTTGAAAGCTCTATCCGGACTAAACATATCACTTATTATTGTTGGTAAGCTTAATAAAAATTGTAGAGATTTAATAAAGGTAAGTAATATTAAGTATAAAAATTACGTAAATATATCAAATAAAAAACTAAATAAAATTTATAAAACTTGCAATATATTGTTGATGCCATCAACTTACGAGGGATTTGGAATGCCAATAATAGAAGCACAAATCTCTTCAATGCCAGTAATCACAAGTAATAAACAGCCTATGAAAAATTTAGCTGGAAAAAATGCATTAAAAGTTAATCCAAATAAAATTTTTGAAATTAGAAAAGCAGTCAAAAAATTGATAGATAATGATAGATATTTTTATAAATTATCTCGCCAAGGAATAATAAATGCATTAAAGTATGAAGGTAAACTTGTCAATAAAGCATATTTAAACTTATACCTAAAAATTTTAAATAATGAATATAAATAGCTGTTTAGTTTGTAAAAATAAATATTTAAAAAAATATTTAAGTCTTGGACGACAACCCTTAGCAAATAATTTATCAAAAAAAATTATTGTAAAAAAATACCCTTTAGAAATTTTCTATTGTAAAAAGTGTTTTCATAATCAGCTAGGCTATGAGGTAAAAAAAGAAAAACTATTTTCAAAGTATTTATATTTATCTTCACAAAGTAAAACTCTTCAAAATCACTTTGATGAAGCTGCTTACAAATATATCAAAAGATTTAATTTAAATAAAAATTCTAGAATAATTGATATTGGTTCAAATGATGGAATTGCTTTAAGATATTTCAAAAAAAGAAATTTTTTGAATTATTTAGGAATAGAACCAGCAAAAAATGTGGCTCAAATAGCAAATAAGAATGGAATAAAGACAATTAATAGTTTTTTGAATAGAAAATTAGCTAATAAGTATTCTAATACTGTGGATTTATTATTAGCTTCCAATGTGTTTGCTCATAATAAGAATATTAGTAATTTGCTAGATAGTTTAATAAAAATTTTAAAAAAAGATGGTGTACTTATAATTGAAGTTCAATATTTGTTATCAATGTTAAAAGAAAATCTTTTTGATAATATTTATCATGAGCATATTCATTATTGGTCCGTTTCCTCACTAAATGATTTAATTAAAAAAAAGGGCTGTTCAATATGCGATGTTGAGTTAATCAACACTCATGGAGGTTCAATTAGAATATATGTTCAAAAAAAAAAAAATTTCAAAAGTAAAAATTTGTTAAAAATTTTAAAAAAAGAAACACAATTTGGTATTTTTAAACAATCAACTTATAATAAGTTCAAAATTAATCTTAAAAATAAAAAGAAAAAATTTCTTAATTTCTTGAAAGTTAATAAAAAATGTTCTGTGGTGGGATATGGAGCTGCTGCAAAAGCATCAACTGTTCTAAATTATTTAAACATTTCTGATCAAATAAAATATATAATTGATGATAATAAAATTAAACAAGGAAGGTATATTCCCGGAACATCAATTAAAATAATTAAGAAAAGTTTTTATAAAAATGAAATAGATTATTTAATTGTTTTTGCATGGAACTATTTTAGTGAAATAAAAAAAAAAATTAAATATGCAAAAAAAGTTCTATCAATTAGAAATTTTTTTTAATATATCTCCATAAAATTAAAATTATTATAAATATCCATATAAGTGTATAAGTTAAATAAATAAATAATTCATGAAAACAATTATCATAGGTAAAAAAAGTTTATTAACTAAGTATCTTACTTTAAATAATAAAAATAGCATTGTATTTCCAGCAAGACATGAGTCTGACCTTAAAAATGTATTAGACTACGTAAATAAGTCAAAAATAAAAATAAATTTGATACTTAATAATTTTTATCCATCTGCATATATAAATAAAATTACCCCAAAAAAATATTTAAATTTTTATAATCAATCTATAATTTTTAATGCTGAAATGTTTTCAAAATTAGATGTTACCAAAATAAATAAAATAATTTATTCAAGTAGTTCATCTGTGTATAATTCTATTAGAAAAGATTATCAATTCAAAGACGCTAATAATAGAAGTCTTTATTCATCCACAAAAATAGCGTGTGAAAATTTAATATATAATTTTGCATCTAAAAATAACATTTCATTTTTAATTTTGAGAATTTTTAATATGTATTCAGATAAAGATGATAAGTTCTCAGTAATTTCAAAATTATCGGATAAAATTAAAAGAAAAGAAAAAATACAAATTAATAATCAGGGTCAGAATATCAGAGATTATATACATGTTAAAGATGTTGTTAAACTGATTAATTTTTTCTTAAAAAAGAAAAATTTATTAAATAATGTTTATGATATTGGAGCTGGAAAAGGAATTAAATTAGTTGATATATTAAATTATATTGGAAAAGATAAATTGAAAATTGGCTTTAGAAAAGAAAACATTGCTGAGGCGGATACTTCAATCGCAACAAATGAATACTTAAGTGATTTTAAATTTAGGACTCTGGAAAGTTTTTTTTCAAAATATAAAAGTTTAAATAAAATTGATCAAATATCTACCCATCAACCGAATACTAAAAATTTATTACAAGATATTATTGATGATTATATTATTTATGGAACAGGAAATGCCGGTAAACAAGTATATCATAAACTAATGGCTCAGAACCAAAAAGTTTATTGCTTTGTTGATGATGATAAAAATAAAAAAGGTAAGATAATTTTTGACAAAAAAATTATTTCAAACAAAGATTTATTTTACTTATCACGAGTAAAAATAATAAAAAATCTAATTATCGCAATACCAAGTTTAAGTAAAAAAAAATTAAATAAAATACAAGAAACCTATTCAAAATACATAAATGATATTTCGTTTATTCCACTAAAAAGCACATTAAAATCAGAAATAATTTCATTATCAGATTTAGATAGTTTTAATATTTATAATATTTTAGAAAAAAAAAGAAAAATTATAAATTATGGAATTTTTGATAATAATCTAAAAAAAAAAAATATATTAATAACAGGTGCTGCCGGATCAATTGGATCTCAACTAGTAAGGCAGCTATTAAATACAAAATCTAATAAAATTATCGGTTATGATAATTCAGAAATAGATTTATTTAACCTTAAAAACGAATTAAAAAATTTTAAAAATGTAAATTTGTATCTAGGTGACATACTAGATAAAAGGTTTTTAGATTATGTAGTAAAAAAAGAAAAAATTGACTTAATTTTTCACGCAGCTGCATACAAGCATGTTACTATATTGCAACAAAACGTTGAGTCAGCAATAAGAAATAATATTTTTGGCACAGAAAGTGTTCTACAAACAGCAAAG